>WBZO01000308.1_pt1 | contig 113736 bp, 101 predicted proteins | sample 5204261 | NCBI WGS metagenome assembly WBZO01 (sample SAMN12412400, study PRJNA552823) | activated sludge metagenome | isolation source: activated sludge from anammox sidestream of wastewater treatment plant... | place: USA: North Carolina | collected 2017-09 | reverse complement strand
ATCACATCCTGGGGCTGTAGCCGGTCCCAAGGGTATGGCTGTTCGCCATTTAAAGTGGTACGTGAGCTGGGTTTAAAACGTCGTGAGACAGTTTGGTCCCTATCTGCCGTGGGCGTTGGAAGTTTGAGTGGACCTGCTCCTAGTACGAGAGGACCGGAGTGGACGCACCTCTGGTGTACCGGTTATGACGCCAGTCGTATCGCCGGGTAGCTAAGTGCGGACGAGATAACCGCTGAAAGCATCTAAGCGGGAAACTTACCACAAGATGAGACTTCCCGAGGGTTAAACCCTCCTAAAGGTTCGTCGAAGACTACGACGTTGATAGGTCGGGTGTGGAAGCATAGTAATATGTTAAGCTAACCGATACTAATTGACCGTGAGGCTTGATCCTATAACTATAAATTTTATTAAGTTATAATAATTTTTTATCTAACTCTATTTTATTTTCCGTTTTTTACGCTTGGCGGCCATAGCACTTTGGACCCACCTCTTCCCATACCGAACAGAACCGTGAAACGAAGTTGCGCCGATGATAGTGTGCATACGCATGTGAAAGTAGGTTACCGCCAGGCACTTAATAAATAAAAAACCCTTTCATAATTTTTTTATGAAAGGGTTTTTTATTTATTAAGCAGACTTAACATTGAAATGCAACTTTTGTAAAAAGCTTGACAGACAAGCTACGGTAGTATCGGAGCTGCTCTTGGACGACTGTATTCCTTCAACCGCACTACAATAGTTTCCGTTGCAAGCGGTAGCAATTCATCAATTCGGTTATTATAGCCCACAGACAGCGAGTTTGTCAGCGACGGTAAATAGCGATTTGTAGCCGCCGTAGTTTCCGGCTCAAAATCGTTGCTGGATACGCCCACAGGTAGGCGCACTATTTTTTTCCGCTGCCGGGATCAGTTGCGCCACCGGGGTTTCATCGGCGTGCAGCACACGTCCTTGCCAATAAGTACAAAATTGGCCGGCCAGCGGTTACAGCGCCACGCCGACGTGTCCAACTCATTCCGCCAGAAGGTGGAAAAAGCGATAGCGTGACATCTTCCTGCGCGACGATTTGTGCGATGCGATACAGCGGCATCTACTCGAATTCCGCTTCAATCGCCGAAACATCGGTTTGTCAGTCTTCTTCGAACAAGCTTAACTGCTGCGCCCGCGACAGTGCTTCGCTCTTCGCACCGTAGCGAATGCGGCGCAGATGCGCCAGTTTCAGCACCAACCGCCTGGTTTTCGCTTTCAGCAGCTTGCGCTCGTTTTGTGCTCGCGCGAGCAGTGATTAAATCAGATTTGATATCTCGGTTTTAGCTTCCGGCGTGAGGTTTAGATGATCTAACTCGAATGTGATTGCCTGTGCGGTTGCAAAACACAAACGCTGAACCCGCGCAAGGTGATCGCTGCAAAGCCTGCTCCACCAACACCGATAGCCCGGCGATACCGTCGATGGCAGTTTCAACAAGTGATCGCTCCTTCCGTGGAGACGCAGCGTATCCGCCGGTTTTCCGTGCTTCTGATGATGACTCATTCCTCCTTGTGAAAGGTTTGAGGATAGCGATGATGTGTCAGGGCGTTAATGTGGAAGGGGTGGAGGCTTACTTTTGTTTCGATGATCGGGCTGATGAAGGAATAGTTCGGGAGTATATCGGTAACTAACAACATGATGATGAACGCTACGACCAAATGAAATTGAATATTTAGCGCCTTTGCGCGGCTCATGGTTTAGGGCGCCTTTGAGGCACTTATCCAATCAGCCTCCGGTTTTACCGGAGGTGCCATGTTATCGATTAAATCCCATTCAATCACTTGGCTTATTCATCCAACCTAAATTATTAGCATGCAAGCTCTGAATAAAGAATCGATCATTGATTTCTGTGAGTGCAGTGGTTTCGGGGTATTGACCGCTTGGATCTTGCATGTCTGAAACGATGCTTCCATTTTCCGTGAATGCTATGACGTGACCATAGGCTTCAGGAATAGGCCAAAACACTCGTGGAAAACGCAGCACTAACTTTCTTAAAAAGGGCTTGTCGCTCATGAAATCGATAATTGAGTTACGTGGTTTGGCAAAGCCAAGCCAGATTTTTCCATCTTGCCCACGCATTAAGTTGTCGGGATATCCCGGTAAATTATCAAGAAGAATGATGGCTTGCGCTGAATTCAGATCTACATCAAGATTTTCAGCTGCTATTGCGATTTTCCAAACCCGGTAGCGTCCGGTTTCATTAACGAATAATGATTGCTCGTCGTGTGAAAGCGCTATGCCATTGGCGAAACTTAACCCTTTGGCGACGATTCTCGCTTGATTATTTGCCGGATCATATTCCAATACACGACCGCCGGCCGATTGCTCAACAATATCCAGCAAACTCGCCTCAAAGGTTCCACCTGTTTGTGAGGGAGCAAAGCGAATGGAAGAGTCTGTGATATAAATTTTGCCGTTTCGCGCAACGGCAATGCTGTTGGGGTAGCGAATGGGATCGCCATCGACATGGTCAACAAGCATGCTGATCTTTTGATCCGGGGTAATTTTCAGCACACCGCGCATTGCATCAGCCGCAATCAAGTTACCGGCGGCATCAAAATCGAACCCCAACACCCGGCCTCCGGTATTTGCGAATACTTCCAGCGCATTTCCATCAGGGGTCATGCGCAGAATTTTACCGCTCGCTACAGCGGTGTAGAGCATACCGTCATTCGACAATGCCACATGCTCCGGACCTTCTTCACCTCCAAGTGAAATAAATTGTAAGCCGGATAATCGCTCATTACGGGCGTGCACTCCGGTGTAACCCGGAGCGGAGGGCGCCTTCCAGCTTACAGGCTCTATCGGAACGGGCCAGAAACAGAAATAAGCACTGATACAGAATGTAGCTAGAATCAATAGCGATGTTGATACTTTCATGGAATAATCAATATCCCATGAATTTTGATTCACGTGAAAAATCATCCCAAACAAAAGGCGGATCAACCGAAGGATTTGTTGGGATCATGAAAGTTAGCAAATCAAAGACCCCGCCCCCCATGCGATTGATCGTATACCAACCACCCTGAAGCACACCGAGACCAAAAGCAGCCATGCCGGGCGCCGGCGTATTTTCTTGTTGCCCCACGATGTTGATATTTTTAGGAAATTCCATCCAACCCGTGGCAATGTTGGCGAAACCACTGCTGAGTTTCAACCTGGACTTATCAAAATGCGAGTTCGGGGTTGTTTCAATATCCGCCAAGGCAATGCATGAGAAGAGAAATGGTGAAGTTATCAAAAAAATAAACCTAGTCATTACATGCATTAAAAATCTCCTGTTATTTGTTACTTCCGGTTAAAGTAATGACACGATTAATTAGCGTGTTACAAATAGTGCTATAGTGCCGTTCAATATGAACAGAATTCGATCCGTTCTTTTCAGCGGTCACCGCAAGCACAAATTATTTTGCTGATTGCTTTGCGCAGCATATTTCGCGTTGCTGCAGTACCCATAAAATCAACTGCGCCATTGGCAATGCTACCTTATTTTTAAGCCTGATGAATGGAATACACAGCCGAATGATTACGCGGTGATACCCATCCGGAATCACACAACAAGATTAATAGCTTGATTCTTATATAGCACCTTCGTAAGGAATGAGTAAATCATGGTCAGTCTAACCCTCATCAAAACAGAAGCCGAAGAACTGGTCAGGCGCATACCACGATCGAATAATCACCCGATGCAGGGCGAATTGGTGAAACTTTGCGAAACGCATTGGCGTACTTTGCGCGGCCCGCAACCGAGTGCGCAACTGGCGCAAGCATTATGGTCTTCATCGCCACCGTTGGCGGATCTGCTAGTTGATCTTTATACGCAAGGTGATACGCCTTTGAGCAATATCTTGCCGAATTTTGATTTGGCGCGTGGATTAGCGGTTATCGCACTCGCCGAGATTCAGCATGGCAACGAATTCGGGGCGCATATTGCGCATGAACCGATGAAAGCATTTCAAATGAATGTGCCGTCACCCGCATGGCTCAGCAAGATCAGCGCCATGCTCCATGGTACGCTCGACGCACCGCTCATGCATTTACATGACCGGCATAACGCCTTATGGAAATCACTTGCGGTGATTGCCGCACAAACCAAACGAGTCGATTTGGCGGCAATAGAAACAGTGGTTCGATTGCTTACAGGACAGGATGAATCCCATAACTGCAGCGATCCCGCGCTGGAGAAATTACGGCAGGGCGTAGCGGATGCCGGCATTCGCTTTTTGACAATGGACGAGAATTTCGTGCAATATGAACAACATCATAAAGCACACAAGCCGGTACGTTCCCGGCAGTTAGGCGAATTATTGCTGGAGATCAGGCAATTGTGGTTGCGTTAAGCAACGATCGTGCTGAATATACAATGCATTAGCAAGTGCTGTATTCGTCAGGATCAATTGTTAGGGATATTGGGATCATGCGCTACCAGGTTTGCAGGCGCGCATGATTACAACTGCTCCGAAGATAGTCCGGTAATAAGCGGTTTCCTGTACTGAATGAAATCCGGCTTTTTCGGCGAAAACCGGCAGTAAACCCAGTACATGATCGTTGATCTCTTCGAACCACCGCATTCCCCGGGAAAGAAGCCACATCGTAACATCGTGCGGCTCGCCAAAATCGGCGATGTGCAATTCACCACCAGGCTTGAGCACGCGAAATATCTCTTTTAGCGCTTGTTGTTTATCCACCCGGGTCAAATGGTGCATCAGTAAGCTTGAAAACACGTGGTCGAAAGTTTCGTTGGCATAAGGCAAGCACGTTGCCGTTCCTTGTTGCAACAGAATAGGCTTTTCGTTTCGATCGGATTTTTCTTGGGCAATCCGCAAAATCTCCGGATCGGCATCCAATCCGCAGACAACTGCTTCAGGTTCGGTTTGCTTGATCAGTAATGTCAGTGTGCCAGTGCCGCAACCGATGTCCAGTACCGGCTGACCAGACCGGATCCGTGCTTGCGTAACCAATGCCGATCTAATCCGGAGTTCGGGAAATAACCACCGCATCATGGGATCGTACCAGCGGGTCAGCCAATGAAAATGAAATGCCGGAATGAAATGAGGTTGTCTATTCAAAAGGTTGTAAGCAGTGTAAATGAAAAAGCCACGAGGAGAACTCCTCGTGGCTTCAGTTTAGATGATACGTGCTAATTAAGCGAATTTTCGTTTGCGTGCAGAGAAACCAACCAATCCCAAGCCGGCCAGTAACATAGCATAGGTTTCAGGTTCCGGTACCGGTAATGCTTGCAGTGAAACGGAATATTGACCTAAGTTGGCACCGAAAGTACCGCTAATATCCAAATGATATTGACCAGGAAGAAGATCGCCGAGTGAATGGGTTAAGCCATCATCGGTAAATGTTGCGATCAAAGTTGTACCGTTTGGATGCGTGCTATTCCACACTTCAACTGCAAAATTGTTGATATCGTTAACTACAAAACCACCCAGCGACAGAAACAGAGTTGAAGCAGAACCTGTGGTGGATGAAAAGGTAGGAATTGTGAAATTGGCATATTCTTCAAACGAATTTCCGGTGGCGCCAATCAACAATGCTGACAATGTTGTCGGGGTTGAACCGATGTTGCCCAATTCGTATGGATTTCCAACAGATCCGTCTCCTGGAAAGTTACCAAAACCGGCAAATGCGGTTGAGCTAAACAGTAGAACGGCTGCAGCGACTAGTTTCAGTTTGAGGTTTTGTAGCATTATCTTCTCCTAGAGTTGTCATTAAATGAAGTGCTTGCGTTGTGTTCTTAAAAATAACTTTCGTCATTTCTAGGTTGTGCATACTAAAGCGTTGTCTTTTGATTGCCTATGGTAAGGTTGTGTGGAATTCGTACTAAAAGATTTGGAGAAAGCTACTATAAAACAACTAGTAATTCTGTTAACTTGCAGCAGTAAGACAGCTCCATCTCATAAGCCTGGCAGCGGTTTTGCATGTCATGCTTCACGGACGGGATCGATAAGGAATCGGCTGCGGTTTCGGGAAAATCATTCAAACCGCAACCTGAGTATCGCAATGAAAAACTGGGGAACAGCAAGAAAAGCACGTGTGTTGCTGTTATCCCACCAGTCATCGGGATGCGGTAGCGAAGCGATTGGCCATCAAGTTAATACACAAACCAGCGATTATTAAAGCTGCGGCGCCGATTTTCCAGAGATAAATGGGTTCATCCATAACCAGCGCGGAGCTTGCGAATCCGAACACCGGCACCAGAAGCGAGAATGGCGCCACGGTCGTGGCGGGATAACGTCTCAATAGCCAGTGCCACGCCGCAAACCCCAACAGCGTGACCGGATAAGCGTTGTATCCAACCGACACGGCTGAGATCCACGAAAGCCCGGATAGGTTTTCAAAATTCCAGGCGCTTTGCTCAGTGACAAACGATAGCAGCAACAGCGGCGGCCACGCGACGAAACTTCCCCAAGCCACGAGCGCCAACATGTTAATTTGCCCCAGCCGTTTCGACATCAGATTGCCGACTCCCCACGAAGCGGCGGCTGCAATGATCAGAACCATACCCAATACCGAGATGTCTTCCCCAATATTGGCAGCGACCAGAGCAACACCACTGAATGAGACGATCGTACCCGTGATTTGCCAGCCCGACGGTTTTTCATCCAGGAATAATACCGCCAGCAGCATCGTAAAAAACACCTGCACTTGCAACAATAGCGAAGCCAGCCCGGCCGTTGCGCCGGCAGCCATGCCGAAGAACAGCAAAGTGAATTGCAATGCGAACATGACGAATCCGAAAGCGATCACTTGCCGGAAAGCGACGGCAGGCGGCCGAACGAAAAAAATTGCCGGAAACGCAGTAAAAAAGAAACGCAGCGCGCACAACAGAACCGGCGGAAGCTCGTCAAGCCCCGCTTTAATCATCACGAAATTGAATCCCCAGATCACCGCCACTACGATGGCCAGTGCGATATGTTGCAGATGCATTATTTTCTGTGCTTAAAGTAAATTAAATTTCCAGGATCATAAATCATCATGTAGCCGCATCATAACTCGCGGATTCAATTTCAAGTGCAACGCCTAACGGAGATTGGTTACACCGTTTCATAAATGCCGGTTGCAAGTTTGCAGCAAAACTTTATACTGTACAGAAATAATGTACATTCATGAGGCCCGCAATGACATCGATCAACATCACGGAATTACGTCAACACTTGCCGGAATACCTTAAGCAGGTACAGGAGGGAGAAGAAGTTGTCATCACCGTGCATGGAAAAGCCATTGCCCGGATTGTGCCCGATCTCCGGGAAAGCGAACGCGACGCAGCGCTTAAACGCCTGGATGCGCTGCGCGGCACGGTGATTGCTGGCGATATACTTTCGCCCCTGAATGAAGAATGGGCAAGTGATGCTGACAATCTGTGACACGCATGTCCTGTTATTCTGGGCGGATCGCCCGGACAGATTAACGTTACCCGCGCAAGAATCCCTAATCGCCGCCAGGAATAGCGGCCAATTGGCTTGCGCCGCGATCAGCTTGTGGGAAATCGCCGTGCTGTTCCGGAAAAACAGATTGATTTTGCCACCGCAGCATACGTCCGTTTCCTATATGGAAGACATTGTAATTTCACTGGGGCTGCACATCCTCCCGCTGACGCCCGCAATTGCCGGATTGGCCGAAAGCGGCGTCATCGTTCACGGAGATCCGGGCGACCGGCTGATCGCCGCAACCGCCATCGCTCACCAGGCATTGCTCATTAGTGCCGATGAAAAACTGCATACCGTACCCGGATTGCGCTGCATTTGGTGAAGGGTGCGAGCGCAAGAAAGAGTGGTAGTTTGGGCTGATAAAGAAAGCCCCGACAGCAAGCAGTGACAAAACAAAAGCATCGTTTCATGATGACAGTAAATGTTGGGCTTCCTATGTCAGCCCAACTTACGGTACTACAGTACTATTCGTGGATCTAAAAAACTGATAGCGTGACAGCTAAATCAATCGTTAAGTCTGAAAAATAAGGAGATACGATGAATCGCTTCGTGTTAGATTTAATTTTTGACGTAATATATTGCGTCATTTCGGACGTCTAATTGTAGTTGGGCGTCAAAGGAGATGTGATGGAGATTTCTGAAATGCAGTGCGCCAGTTTGTTATCGATGTGGCTCACTAAGAACAGCTCCCCAGAGGTCTGCAAGGAGATCGCATCAGATATCGGCTATAACGATTCGCCTCTGTTCGGAGCGAAAAAGAAGAAGATGAGGCTAATGGGTGAGCTCGTCATGATGAATACTGCGCTAGTCATTTTCGCGGTTAATCAGCGTTTCGAGCACGATGAAGCCAAAGCCATCATCGACCCATTCCTTTCGTCGTCGAGAAAATCCATCTTTGAGGTCTTGGAAAGGCACGACGGTGGATTCAAAGAAAGATACCCAAATCGGATGGCAGAATATTTCGAATTACTTGGTCAAGACAAAGCAGTACTTGGATTGACGTTTTCCTTTATGCAGCACCTGGACGTTGATCCCCTGAAGAACTTGAAAGGGCAATTGGCACTCGCTGCACGGTTCGGCACCTCCCTTAAAGGGACGCTTGATGTTTTAAACAGAATGACTATCCCCAATAGCAATCCTGTTTCGGATTTCGAAAGAGAGATTGCAAACTGGCCTGTGTATCAAGCAAAGATTGCTCTGCAACTTGTGAGCGACATCCTCAAAGGCAACGTCGCAGACCTAGAGGAAAGGGTTTCCGAGCTAACGGTCGATCAGTTCAGAAAAGTCGAAAAGCTCTTGAGACAAATCGATGGAAGCGCCGAGGAGTCCGTCCATGATGAGTCAAGCGATACTGAAGACGATGCCGAAGAACTAGACGATCTGGATAGCCGGGCAGAAAGATATCACGATCAAATAGACGAGCAGATTGAATCCTCATACGATTTCTTGCGGGGTATTTTCGGGGAGGTGAGCACAGAAAATCCCGCTATGCGCTACAGCCTGAAAACTCTGTCTGTCTTCGTTGTCCATATCGCAACGCTTGTCGCCATAAAGCGGGAGTATTCACAGCTTCACCGGAGCATTTTGAACGGGTTCACGAGAACCCTTTCATTTCGGACGCCGAATACCATGCCAAACGTTAAACCGCCAGAGGGCGTGTTCGTTAGCTACTGCAGCGACGAAGAGTCGTTCATGCACACGCAAACGGAAATCTTTGAGCAACAAGGGGCAGAGCCAGTAGTGCGAACCCTGCTGCAGCAATTAGGTGCCAGAGATGGCGATTACAAAGTGCTGTTCGAACACGTGGAGCACGCAGCACGCCAGGCAAGCAGAACTTACCTTCCGTTTCTTGCAGAAGAATAAGCGAGCTATGCAATTTAATGTGGGGAAGTTCCCTGATGCACCGCCCAACAAGGCGCTCCAGCCGACGCCAAAAAGCGGCGCGGCTGAGCTTGGACGTTAGTTTCTGAAAATCACATATGCATTCTTCGCGACTTTCTACGCGATTACTCCGGTTCTATGCACTTCAAGAAGCAGTCAGTACCGAACCTTACAATTGACATGCCCATGCCATACTGGCAACACATAATCTTCGGTGGATGGCGCTACGCTTATTCACCCTTCTATTACCTTCTTTTCCGCTCCACCTGCCGCAACGAAATCCCCTTCACTACCGCATAAACCGCCGGGAAAATAATCAGTGTCAGGATCGTTGCCGAGACCATGCCGCCAACCATGGGGGCGGCAATGCGGCGCATGATTTCGGAGCCTGTGCCGGTGCTGAGCATGACCGGTAGCAGGCCGATGACGCTGCCGGCGATGGTCATCATCACCGGGCGGATGCGGTAAACGGCGCCTTGAATCACGGCGTCGTACAAATCCGATAACGCTATTTGTTCGGCCATCGCTTTGCGTTGCCGCGCGATGGTGGTCAGCGCCTGGTCGATGAAAGCCAGCATCACCATGCCGGATTCGGCGGCGATGCCGATCAGGCCGATGAAACCGACTACCGCGGCAATGCTCAAGTTGTAATCGAGCCAATACATCAGCCAAATGCCTCCGACCAGCGAGAACGGTATCGACAGCATCACGATCAGCGTTTCGGTCAGGCGGCCAAAATTCAAATACACCAGTAAAAACACCAGCGACACGGTCAGCGGCACGACGATTTTGAGTTTCTCGGTGGCGCGTTCCATGTATTCGAACTGCCCGCTCCAGGTGGCGTAATAGCCTTGCGGAAATTGCACCTGCTCGCGCACCATCCGTTGCGCGTCGGCGATATAGCTGCCGATGTCGCGGTCACGGATGTCGATGAAGATATACGCCGACAGCAGCGCATTTTCGGTGCGGATGCTGGGCGGGCCTTGCATCAGCTTCACAGAAGCGAGTTGCCCGAGCGGAATCATGGTGCCGCCCATCGCGGGCACCAGCACTTGCGTGGCGATGGCTTGCGGGTCGCTGCGCAGTTCGCGCGGATAACGGATGGCGACGTCAAAACGCTCGCGGCCTTCCACCGTGGTGGTGATCACTTCGCCGCCGAGTGCGACCGACACCACGTCGAGCAGATCGCCGACGGTCAGGCCGTAACGCGCCAGCGCCATGCGGTCCGGTTCGATATCGAGGTAATAGCCGCCGGTGATGCGTTCTGCATACGCGCTGGTGGTGCCCGGCACGGTTTTGACCACCGCTTCGATCTGCTTAGCAATGGTTTCGATCTGGTTCAAATCGTTGCCGAACACTTTGATGCCGACCGGCGTGCGGATGCCGGTCGCGAGCATGTCGATGCGGTTTTTGATCGGCATAGTCCAGGCGTTCGCCACGCCGGGGATTTGCAATGCCTGGTCGAGTTCGGCGATCAGTTTGTCGATGGTCATGCCGGGGCGCCAGGCGCTTTCCGGTTTCAAGTTGATAATGGTTTCGGTCATCTCCAACGGTGCCGGGTCGGTGGCGGTATCGGCGCGGCCTGCTTTGCCAAACACCGACGCGACTTCGGGAAAGCTCATGATAATTTTATTTTGCGTTTGCATGGTTTCCGCCGCTTTGGTCACGGAAATACCGGGCAGGGTCACGGGCATATACAGCAATGTGCCTTCGTTCAGGGTTGGCATGAATTCGCTTCCCAGCCGCATTGCCGGATAAATCGTTGCGGCCAGCACGCCGAGCGCGATCACCACAATCGACTTTTTCCAGCGCAATACCCAGCCGATCAGCGGTTTATAACTCCAGATCATGATGCGCCCGAGCAGGTTATCTTCCTCGCGCGGAATGCGCCCGCGGATCAGTAGCAAGATCAATACCGGCACCAGCGTGATCGACAATACCGCCGCACCGGCCATGGCAAAGGTTTTGGTATACGCGAGCGGTTGGAACATGCGGCCTTCCTGTGCTTCCAGCGCAAACACCGGCAGAAACGACACGGTGATGATCAGCAGGCTGAAAAACAGCGATGGTCCGACTTCCTGGCATGAGGCGATCACCGCGCGGATGCGCGATTCTCCGGGTCCGGCGCGCGCCAGATGCTTGTGCGCGTTTTCCACCATTACGATTGCGGCATCGGTCATTTCCGCGATTGCCAGCGCGATACCGGCCAGGCTCATGATGTTGGAATTGATGCCCAGATACGTCATCGCGATGAACGCAATCAATACGCCGATCGGCAGCATGATAATCGCCACCAGAGCGCTGCGCGCGTGCATCAGAAAAATCACGCACACCAATGCGATAATGACGATTTGCTCGATGAACACTTCGCGCAACGTTTCGATGGCGCGATGAATCAGTTCCGAGCGGTTGTACACCGATTCCAACGACACATTGTCCGGCAAGCCGGTGCGAATTTGCTCGAGTTTTTGCTCGAGATTGTGGATCACGTCCAGCGCGTTCTCGCCGTAGCGCGCCACCGCAATGCCGGAGACCGCCTCGCCTTCGCCGTTCAGTTCGGTAATGCCGCGCCGCTCGCTTGGCGCCAATTCGACCCGAGCAACATCGCGCAGCAACACCGGCATGCCTTGATGCGCATTGACCACCAGATTTTCCAGATCGGCGATGCCCCGTAGATAGCCGCGCCCGCGTACCATATATTCGGTTTCGGTCAATTCGATCACGCGTCCGCCGACATCGCGGTTGCTGGCGGCTATGACTTCGGTGATGCGTTTCAGCGGAATGTTGTAGGCTTGCAGGCGTCGCGGATCGACGGTGATTTGGTAGGTTTTGACGAAACCGCCGACGCTGGCGATTTCCGATATGCCCTCGGTGGTGGTGAGCTGGTAGCGCAAGAACCAATCCTGCAACGCGCGCAATTCGTCGAGCGTATGCTCTTTGCCTTGCACCACATACTGATAAATCCAACCGACGCCGGTGGCATCAGGTCCGAGCGCCGGGCGCACGTCGCGTGGCAACTGATTGGCGGCGAAACTCAGGTATTCCAGCACGCGCGAACGCGCCCAATAAATATCGGTGCCGTCCTCGAAAATGACATAAATGAACGACACGCCGAACGCCGACAAGCCGCGCACCACTTTGGCGCGCGGCACCGCGAGCATCGCCGTGGTCAACGGATAAGTGACCTGATCCTCGACCACTTGCGGCGCCTGACCAGGGTATTCGGTATAAATGATGACTTGCACGTCGGACAGATCGGGAATCGCATCGACCGGCATTTTCCACAGCGAATAAATCCCCCAGCCGACGATAAAAGCCGTGCCGAGCAGCACCAGAAACACATGCCGGATCGACCATGCAATAATTGTTTTTAACATGCTCAATGCCTCGTATGATCGTGGTGTTCAGCCGCTGCTTCGATATGCACCAGCACAAATTCGCCGGCGGATTCTTCTACCATCTCAAAAACGATGCGCTGCCCCGGTTTGAACGATTGCAACAGCGACGGCTCGAGCACACGAAAATCCATCGTCATCGCAGGCCAATTCAAGCTTGCGATCGGTTCGTGCGCCAGCGTGACTACGCCGTGCGCAAAATCCAGTGCACGGATCACGCCTTCGCCGCGATGCGTGGCGCGGGCGGATTCACCGGAATGCGATCCGGCGTCATCATGCTCATGCGCCACCGCTTCGAAGCTGCCGTGGCCGAAGCCGCTGAGCGCGCTCTTGAAATTGCTTTCCGCGTCGATCAGGAAATTCGCCTTGACCACGACCGCTTCACCGAGACGTAATCCGCCTAACACTTCGGCGTAACCGTCGGCATGAATGCCGAGTTTCACCGTGCGTGGTTCAAACAAACCAGCACTGCGCTCGACCAGTACTACGCGCCGGGTGCCGGTATCGAGCACGGCGGAATCCGGCACTGTCAGCACTTTGTCCTTGCTATGCGAGGAGGCGAATTCGACGCGTGCGTACATTGCCGGTTTCAATAAACCGTTTGGGTTGGGTAATACGATGCGCACTACCGCAGTGCGTGTCTCCGGGGTGATCGACGGATAAATGAACGCCACTTCGCCGTTAAACACGTTACCGGGATAGGCGTCGACGCGCACCGTCGCCGATTGTCCGGTGTGGATCATGCCCAGATCCTGCTCGAACACATCGGCCAGCAGCCATACCTGCGATAAATCGGCGATCTGATACAAGGTATCGCCGGGCATGAAGCGTTGACCTTCGACCGCCATTTTTTCCAGCACCACGCCGTCGGCTTTGGAGCGCAGCGTCAGGTATTGCTGCACCTGGCCTTCACGTTGCAGGCGGCGTATCTCGGTTTCCGCGATATCCAAATTGCGCAGCCGCTGCAACGCGCTTTCCACCAGGCGTTGCATCGCTTGGCGCACGTCGGGCGTACCGTTGGCGGTCGATTGCAGGCCTTGCAGCGCGATCAGGTATTCTTGCTGCGCGGTAATCAGGTCGGGGCTGTAAACATCCATCAACGCATCGCCCTTTTTTACCGACTGGCCGGTGGTATTGACGTACAGCCGCTGTATCCAGCCTTCGAACTTGGTCACCAATGTGAATTGCCGGCGCTCATCGGTTTGCACCGTTGCTACCGCGCGCACCGTGCGCATCAGTTCGCGCATCGCCGTGACCTCGGTGCGCACCCCAAGTTTTTGCACTTTATCGGGGTTGATGCTTACCCAGCCGGGATCGCTGGACGGTTGTTCCTCGCCTTCGTAAACCGGCAGATAATCCATGCCCATCGGATCTTTTTTCGGCACCGGCGACGTATCCGGCAATCCCATCGGATTGCGGTAGTACAGAATCTTTCTGATTTTTTCCGTGTGCGCGGCATCGCCGTTTGCGGCATTTTGCGATTGCGTGCTACCCAGCCAATAACCGGCAAACAGCAGGGCTGCCATGGTTGAAACAGTCAGCAAAATTTTAGCTGTTGATTTCATGATGACCTCCCTTACCGGTGCTTGTCGTGACGCTTACCGACTAGCAGTTCGATTTCGGCCAGCGATTTGTGGTAGGTGGCGACTGCGGTGACCAGGCTGGTTTCGTAATCGAACACAGTCATTTGATTATCGAGCAAGGTCAGGAAGTCGACACGATTGACTTTGTAAGCCGCTAATGACGATTCGACGGTCAGCCGTGCTTGCGGCAGGATGGTCGATTGATACAGTTGCGCCGATTTATAGCTTTGTTCGGCGATTGCCAATTGCTGCCGCAAGTTGGCGGCAATTTCGTTGATTTGTGCCTGGTGCAGACTCATCATCTGGTCGCGCAGCGCCAGCGCTTCAGAAACGCGCGGTTCCAGTTTGCTCTTGCGCCACACCGGCAGATTCATGGTTACGGTAAAACTGACTTCATCGGCACGCCCGGTGCCGTCCAAGCGGCTTTCACGCTGCCCGTACATCACCCGCGGCGTAAAGTCGGGGTAATAATCTTTCTTCACCAATTCCAATACCTTGTCACTGCGTGCGATCAGGCTTGTCAACGCCAGCAAACGTGGGCGTTGAATCAAAGCGGCTTGATACAGCGCATCGAATTTCAGCCCCGGTTCGTGATAAAGCTGTACCGGCGACGGCACCGGCGTTTGGCTGCCGAAACCGCGTCCCAATGCGCGCAGCAAATTCGATTCGAATATGCGCTGCTCGCGCCCGAGATCGATCAGCCGGTCCGTCATGCGCGATACTTGTGTTTGCGCTTTCAACACATCGGCCTGGCTGCCTTGCCCGACTTGGTAACGCTGTTCCGCGATGCGCAAAAAATGCTCGAGCGTTTGCTTATTTTTCTCGACCAGCTTAATCAGTTCCAGTGTTAAACCAGAATCGAAATACGCGGTTTTGAGGTCGTGTACGACGCGGTTAACGGTTTCCTGGTAACCGAATTCGATCGCTTCTGCGTCCTTTTCGGCAACCGCTTCGCGCAAATCGCGCTTGCCCGGAAAAGGCAATGTTTGCGCCAAGCCGATCATTTTCATCGTCATATCCTCGGTACGGAACGGCGATGCGGCAATCGGCATATACAATACCCCGATCTCGACTTGCGGGTCATCCAGTGCGCCCGCCGGGGCGATGCGCTGCTGTGCGGCTTCACGCTCCTGCGCTGCCGCGCGGATTTCAGGATTGTTTGCCAAGGTTTCCGCGATCAGATCCGACATCAACGGCACATCATGCACCACCAAAGCGGCATCCGTGGCCTCCGTGATCAACGGTGAAAAAACGCGGGAACCCTTGCCGTCGGGTAGGTTGTTTTGCTCTTGGGCTTGCACTTGCGCGATCGCTGCGATAGCAATCCATAATAAAAACAGCAGCGCAGTGCGGTTCATCGCAGCCACCGAATGAAATTTTGCAGTTGCTGGTATTTATCCTTAATTGGAAGGTACATGTTTGCCTCCTGACCATCATTTGATCGATTCTGCCAATGATGCACCAAAACCAGTGATCATCGGCGCTTTGCATTTTCCGCGACATGAAGAATGCACGGAATGAATGCGAATTAACTCGTTGTCTTTCGCCTGAACGACCGGCGAGCTGTTACAAGGAAACGATCAGAGGAGGGTGTTGCGGTTGATCCGGTACAAAAGAAGTGAAGCCGGATTCATAGGGAGTAATTGCGGAAATCGCATGAGCAGTCACTGATGGCGCGGTGCTGGAAACAATTGGCGTGCTGCTGTAGGCATTGCAAGAAGTATCGTCGCACGGCAGGCTATCCAGCCAATGACCGGTTGTATTCTCAGCCGCTTGTTTGTGGCAGCCATCGTGGTGATGCGAGTTGTCGATGACGGCGCGCGGATGATCGAATTTGGTTTCTTGCACACACACCGACAAAATAGCCGCGACAGCACCCTGCACCGGGAACCACAGCATGAAAAAGACCAATAGCCATTTGTAGTTATGCGCTTTCATGGTTTTCATTATAAACAATCCGCAGATTTTACAAAGAAAATTTATCGCAATGGTTTTAGCCTGCCGGGAGTTTGAGCGATCGGTATTAACTTTGTGGTTTCCGGGTTAAGCTGTCAGTTAAATTCCCGGGATCATGAGCTATCAAGTATTGCAGCATATCCCATGACCAATAGAACCGATTATTCAAATTTGGCGGTAGCATCAAAGTTGAGGGCAATAGGCACACAATTGTGCTATAGTTTTCCACATGAAGCCGATCAACTGGGATGCTGACAAAAATCGCAAGCTTATCGAAGAAAGAAATATTTCATTTGAGAGCGTCATTTTTTCACTTCAATCGGGTGGATTACTGGACGATATGTTCCATCCAAATAAGGATAAGTATCCGCAGCAACGGATTTTTGTAGTCTCGATCGGTGAATATGTTTATTTGGTTCCTTATGTGGAAAACGAAGAAGAAATATTCCTTAAAACAATCATCCCTAGCCGAAAGGCGACAAAACAATACTTTGGTGACAAACGATGAAAAAAACAAAGCTGGAGTTGGAAGAAAAAGCGTTGCTCGAAGCTTTCGAGTCGGATGAATTTCAATCCGGATTGACGCCGTCGCGCAAAAAAATGATCGAGGCAGCGGCAGCGCAAACGTTCAAAAAAGACAAACGGATCAACATCAGGATTTCCGGCAGAGATCTGACGGCAATTCAAAGACGAGCAATGGAACAAGGCATGCCGTATCAAACCTTGATTGCCAGCATCATTCATAAATACGCTTCCGGAAGTCTGTACGACGCGACGGCAAAGAATGTCGTCGATACAAGCAACTAAACTGCTTGGCTTGTTCACGATGCGAATACGGCGTATCGAGTATTCGCTGTAAATTACGACTCAAAATTCTTGAGCACACGTTATATCAATTGCAAGGTTTGGTTCTGTTTTGCATTTTTTCTGTCAAGCTATTCACGCTATGGTGGATCTAAAAAAACTGATAAAGTGACAGCTAAATCAGTTATTAAGTCTGAAAAATAAGGAGATACTATGAATCGCTTCGTGTTAGATCCGATTTGTGACGTAATAAATTGCGTCATTTCGGACGTCTAATTGTAGTTAGGCCTCAGAGGGTGCTATGACTACCTACGATGCTGCGTTTGAAGCCATTGATAAAAGCATTCAGCAGCTCTTTGCAAAGTGGAAGGTCTATGGGCAACTTTTTGACAGTGGCGATGAAAACGTAGCCCTGCTAAATGAAAGTGGCCGATACGTTTTCTTCCTTCTACAACGGCTCTTGCTAGACGAGACGATCCTTGCGTTATCCAGATTGACTGACAAGGCAACAACTGCTGGGCAAAGCAACGCTAGCCTGAAGTACCTCATCCAAGGCGCAACGCTCACACCGGAGAATTCAAGGAAGGTCAGCGAACTGTTGCTTGAGCTTGAGAAGCACGTCGCAAATGTCCGGATTCACAGAAACAAGGCCGTAGGACACGCAGACCTGGAATACGCAGTCGGCTCAAAGACTCTTCCGGACATCTCGTATGAAGAACTTGAACTTGCCATGACCGCCATGCAAGACATCATGCTTCTGCTTGGCACATCATCTATTCGGCGCGTCGGAGGCTATGAGCCGATCATTGTTTTTGGAACCGATGGAAATGCACTTCTGGCAAAGCTACGCAAGGCTGCTGAGGCCTAACCATTCCATCGAGGGGATGCCCAACCGGCTGAGCCGGTCGGTCACCCCTCATGTCAAACGTTAGGCGTCACAGCAACCACCGCTTGTGCCCGCTATGCCAGATACAGTATTCCTTAGCTCGACATCCACGGACCTCCAAGAGCGCGGCAATGGCACGCGGCAATGGGGTCAGACTCGATAGGTTTCTCGTCATGTACCACCGCATGGTGCATTGCGCTACGCTTAATGACACCTTACCTGTGTACTCGTCATCCATCGCAGCGGAATCGCCTTCACCATCACTACCCGCCTGAAATTCGATGCTCACTATCGGCGATGCCTGAATTTGGCAAATCGAATCTGTAAAAACTGCTGATTGGTCAATGCAAATGACCGGTTTGCGTCAATTCATGCAATTGCTGCTCATAGCGGATTATTTTTAACTCGTTACCGGCTTCTCTCGCCGCTTGGGCTGCGCGATACAGCGCATTGCGGCGGTTTGGAGTGCGCTGCAGCGAGGCTTCCAGTTCTTTCAGTGCGGCGGCAGGCTGGTTCAGCGTCAGCAGCAATTCGCCGAGCAGCTCTCGTGCAGGAATGATGGCCCCGGGGGTGACGTTGTCTTTCTCGGTCGAGTCTTCCAGATCGGCGGATGCGCGCATCCATCGCAATGCTTCTGCGGGCCGATTCTCGGCAGCCGCAATCCAGGCGGCAACCGCCAAGCGCTGAATTTCGATTTGATCGGCGGTGTAGTTTTTATCAGCGGAGCGGTCACTATCGCGCAATGCTTCCAGACGTTTCAAGCTGTTTTTCGCGTCGGCGAGGTTACCGGTTCTGGCGGCGCCGACCCCCTTGGCAAAATGGATGATCGCTTCGCACCAGCCGAATCGTTGCCACGGGAAGTCCGCTGGCTGGATGCTCAGTTTTGCCGCTTCGTACCAGTCACCTCGTTCGACCGCGTAACGTGCCGGGATAGCGGCATAGGCATAGGCAACCGTGGTATTTTGCGGTTGCGCGTTATGAATGGCCTGCAGTTGTTGCACAATCTGCCGGGCTTTATCGGTTTCAGCCATTTGTAAATACGCGTACAACAGATAATCCATGAAGTGAAAGCGCTGATCCCAGTGATTATCCGAAGCGTGCAACCGGGCGTGTTCCTCTGCAGTCTCGTATGCCATCCGATTGGATTGCGCTGCATCCGGCCATTGGCCGAGGCGGATAAAGATATGCGACGGCATGTGCAGAGCATGCGGCACGGCGGGGGCGATTTTCGTATACGCCCGGGCGGCATCGAGTCCGAGTTCCGCCAGTTCCGGATAATCGCTGCTGTGGATGATGTAGTGCGCGACACCGGGGTGTTGCGGTTCGTCCTTCAAGATACGTTGCAGTAATTGCAGCGCCTGTTTTTGCCTGGCAAAGGTCTTGTCATTCGGCGAAGCATTTGAAATCAGCACCAGCGCATAAAACACCGCCGCTTCATGATCGTCCGGAAATTCTGCGACGATGCGCTGCATCGCTTGCTCATACGCCAGCTTCCGGGCGCTGTAATCGTTGCTGGCGTTCGCCGGATACAATGTTGCGGCAGCTTCCAGATAGGCTTTCTCACGCGCGGTTTGAACATTTAATGACTGTGCTTGCTGGATGGCGTCCCGCCCTTGCTGTAATTCGCCAGGACTCGGAGTCGTGGCCCACAATTGCTGGTAAAGACTCATGGCAATGCCCCAATAGCCCATGGCGCATTGAGGATCGGTAATGGTGACCTGGCGGAAGGTTCTTTCGGCTTCGTCGTACCAGAACGAATGCAGCATCGCCACCGCCTGGTTGAATTGCGCTTGCGCGGCAGGTGTGCAGGAAACCGGGAAATGCACTTGGCCGAGTTGCGTCTGGTCGATACTGCCGGGATGGTGATGATCGCCGTCGGCGAAAACCGGACTGGCCAATAAAAAGAACAGGGTTGAGGTTATAAAACGGGTAATCGATGTCATTGTCAATCTCCTTGTCGGGTATTCGATAACCGGCCGGTGTCGTCACCGGCCAGATTGTCAAGAATCGGGCATTGCGGGCGCTCGCCGCCGTTGCAATGTTCGACCAATTGCGTTAATGCGTGCGCAATCATTTGCAGTTCGGCGATGCGCGTTTGCAGATCGGTCAGGTGCGCGGCTGCCAGTTGTTTCACGTCGCGCGCCGGGCGTTGCCGGTCTTGCCACAGCGATAACAGCTTTTTGATTTGCGCCGTACTGAATCCGGCATCCCGCGCCCGGCGGATGAAGCGCAGCATGTGTATGTCGCTTGCCTGATAATGCCGGTAACCGGCTAATGAGCGTGATGCTTCCGGGATCAGCCCGATGGCTTCGTAATGGCGGATCATTTTTGCCGATACGCCGGAAGCGTTTGCTGCTTGTCCAATGTTCATTTTATCCTCTCAATGCTGACAGTGTGCCAGCGCATGACCGCGGCCACGTGCGATGAGCCAGCGGTTAAGCGGAAAAGCGGCGATACCGGCGATTATCAGCGCAGCCAGCAGGCTGCTCCAGAACAGCCACGAATCCAGCGGCGCATCCATCGCACCCGGAATGATCACCATCAACAGATTATCGACGATTTCCATGATGGTGATTGAAGCCGTGTCCGCAGCGAGTGCAATTGTCATGGCGGCCCGAAGCGGGTAGCCGCCGCGCAGAATGGGTAACATTGTAAGCGCATAGCCGGAAAGAAAGGCAAGTAAAACCGCCAGCGTGATGGTTTCGGCATTGCTCCAGCCAAGCGCAGTGCCGATTACCATACCCGCAACTTCGCCGATGGCGCAACCCGATAAGCAGTGCACTGTCGCGATGGCGGCGGTTTTATTGAGCGATTGGTTTGGGTGATAATGCGAATGATTGATCATGTTCGACTCCTTTGTAATGGGTTAGTGGAGTTTTCATCATGAAGCTTGCTACCGTGGGAAGGTCAAGCGGTTGTTGCGGATGCCGGAAAAAATGTTGTCCGGTAAAGAAAACCGCAGACAATGGTAAAGTTACGGTTTGATGCTGATTTGTGCTTCCAATCCAATAGAAAGAAACAGCAATTTATGGCCATTTGGTTTAAACACCTCTGTCTGGGCGTAATCATCGGTTTGATGGGCATGTTGATTCATGTCTCTCCGGCAGGTCATTGGCTGGAAGAAAAATTTGGATTGTACTGGCTGTTTCACTTACGCGGTGCGGTGACGGCGCCGGAGAAAATCATGGTTGTCGCCATTGATCAATATTCCGCCGCCAAGCTGGATTTGCCGCTGACACCGCGATCGTGGCCGCGCGATTTGCATGCGCAATTGATCGAACGATTAACCCAAGCCGGCGCCCGCATCATTGTGTTCGATCTTATTTTCGATAAGCCGGGCGATATCGTCGCGCACGATGAGCGGCTGATTGCCAGTATGGAAAAAGCCGGCAATATTGTGCTGGTGGAGCGTCTGGTGCATGACGACAGCGCGTTTTATGCCGATTCGCAGGCGCTCGATGAACACCGGATTACCAAAGAAGGGCCGATTCAACTACTGCCGGCGGTTGCGCAAGCGATCAGAGCCCATGCGCCGTTTCCTTTACCCAAATCCGAACGGGTCAATCATTATTGGGTGTTTAAAACGGATGCTGGAGATATTCCGACGATTCCAGCCGTGGTGTTCCAGATTATTGCATTACCGGTTTACGATGATTTGATCCGGCTGTTGCGGAATGTCGATCCGGCGCATGCAGCCGCTTTGCCTGCCGGAGATGAGACAGCAATGGATATTGAGGATCTCATTTTTTCTTTGCACGATCTTTTTAATCACCATCCGCAATTGGCGGCGCAGTTGCAAGCGGAGCTGCATCGCGATACCCGCTTAAATCCGGATGACAAGCACATGATCCAGGCGCTGATCAATCTCTACGCAGGAGAGGATACGCGCTACCTGAATTTTTACGGCCCGCCGCGCAGCATCGAAACCATTCCGTACTATCAGGCATTACAGGGTAACCTCAGTGACGCCGGTATTACCGGATCCGGCGTGGATTTTAAGGATAAGGTGGTATTTGTCGGTTTTTCGGCTGCCAATCAGCCGGAGCAAGACGTGGTCCGGGATGATTACCATACGGTTTTTTCGAATCCGGATGGGCTCTACATCAGCGGTGTCGAGATTGCGGCAACGGCATTTGCCAATTTGCTGGAGAATAAACCGGTCAGGCCGCTCTCCCGGATGGGAAGCCTGGGATTGTTATTTGTTTTTGGCTTTGGATTGGGCGCTATTTTTTTGATCCGGCGCAAACAAGGCGTGGTGATTGCCTGCGCAGTATTGATTTTCCTGTACGCAGGCGGTGCGTTTTATTACTTTAAAGATGCCAGCATTTGGCTGCCGCTGGTGATTCCGCTGGGTTTGCAGATACCGGCGGCGTTTTTTGGCGCGATACTGCTGAGATATTACGAAGCCAAGCTGGACCGTCAGCAACTCAAGGAGGCATTCGGGTATTTCTTGCCGGAGCGAGTCGTCAACGATATCGTCAAGAATGCGGGGGCCATGGCATTTTCCAATCAGTTGGTTTACGGCGCTTGCCTCGCCACCGATGCGGAGAAGTATACCGCGCTTGCGGAAAAGCTCGAGCCGCAGCAACTGGCGCAATTGATGAACGATTATTACGCGGCATTGTTTGAACCGGTCAGGCGGCATCAGGGCATCGTTTCCGATGTGGTTGGAGACGCGATGCTGGCAATCTGGTCAAAGACTTCCGCGAAAACCGATTTGAGAAAAGAAGCTTGTCATGCTTGTTTGGATATTGCCGCGGCGATTGACAGTTTTAATCATGCCGGCACTCATCAACCGTTGCCGACGCGCATCGGATTGCATTTTGGTGAGATGTTGTTAGGGAATATCGGTGCGCTTCATCATTACGAATATCGTGCGATCGGCGATATCGTCAACACCACCAACCGTATCCAGGGCGTCAACAAATATTTAGGCACGCGCATTCTGGTGTCCAGCGAAGTGATCACGGGATTGAATGAATTCCTGGCCCGTCCACTCGGAGATTTTCTCTTAACCGGAAAATCCACGCCGGTTAATCTGTTTGAGTTAATGACACACAGCGGTTCAGCCAGTGAGCGGCAATTATGGTTATGTGAAAATTTCAGCCGCGCCTTAAATGCCTATCAACGCCAGCAATGGAGTGAAGCCTGCGAAATTTTTAATGAGATTCTGGATGTCATGCCGGAGGACGGCCCGGCCCGTTTTTTCCTGGTTGCTTGCCAGCAATATCAATCGGCTGTTCCAACCGGCCCGTGGGATCCGGTCATGCGCATCAGCAACAAATGATGCGGCTGATTCGCGTTGAAGCATTTTGTGTGAGTTTTGTCACAGGCCGCTAATATATTTCCGCCTAAAATTCGGGTTAGTTTGATTATTATCAAAAGATTAAATATCCAAGCTAGTGCCAAGGTTATTTCTCTCGTATAATTCAGATTCCGCCTGAAGAGGGGCTTTATAGAAGCACTTTCCTTTGGGCCGAGGGCCACGCATCACAACGTACTTCAGATCTGGAAGAATAACAATAATGAGAACGAGCCAGAGAATTAATCCTAACTCAAGTTACCGGAGTTTTCTGGCGCGCATACTGACTGTTGTTTGTTTGTCCGTCATACTTCTGGCGGGTGCCGATGAATCTTATGCTGGAGAGGCTTGTGAACCGGCAGTGGCAGAAATCATTTCAATTCAGGGAATCATCGAATTGCGTCGTGCTTCCAGCACAACTTGGCAAGCGATGACGCTTCATACCGCTATCTGCCCGGGCGATAGCGTTCGCGCCCGGACGCATAGCCGCGCGGCCTTTTTGCTAAGCAACGCGAGCGTGCTGAGATTGGATCAGAAAACCAGCATGACTTTTTCCAAACCGGAGGGTCAGGAAAAAGCCGGTTCGCTAATGGAATTATTTTCAGGGGCGATACATATCATCACGCGCACGCCGAAGCCGTTTAAAGTGAGAACGCCGTTTGTCAATGCAGGTGTCGATGGAACCGAATTTTTTGTCGGTGTCGACGAGACCAGCACGCGGCTGGTAATTTACGAAGGAAAAGTTACCGCCAGCAATGACCAAGGCAGCTTGGTGCTTGAAGATCACCAGGCCGCGATTGCCACGCGCAATACGGCGCCGCAGCGCGTAACGACCATCAATCCGACCGATGCGGTGCAATGGGCATTGCATTATCCGGTGGTCATCGATTATCAACTGGCTCGATTGACGGATGAATTGGCGTTGCATCCGGAATTGCGCCAGTCAGTCGAGCTTTATCGGCAGAGCAAAACCTTCGAAGCGCTGTCGATACTCGAAAACATTGCAACAACCGATTTTACCGTCAATCTTCATTTATACCGGGCCGGACTGTTATTGGCAGTCGGCCAGGCCGGCGAAGCCGGTGCGGCGATTGGTGAAATACGCCGCGTTCAGCCGGATAATAGTGAGGCACATGCCTTATTGGCGATGATTGCAGTGGTTCAGAATAACAAAGATCAGGCATTGCAACTTGCCACGCGCGCCGCCGCTTTGGACAGGAATTCTCCGGCTGCGAAACTGGCGCTTTCTTATGCGCAGCAGGCGCATTTTAAAATCGAAGATGCGCTGGAAAGCGCTCAGCAAGCCATTGCAATCGACCCGGACAATGCGCTGGCATGGGCGAGGTTAGCCAAACTGCAAATGTCGCAGGGGGATTTGGATCGGGCGCTGGAGACCGCGCAGCGAGCGGTCAGCCTGAATCCCGGTATTGCCAGAACAAAGACAGTACTGGGTTTTTCACAGTTGTTGCAGGTACGCACAAAGCAAGCCAAGGCTGAATTTCTGCAAGCAATCGCTTTGGATCAAGCGGATCCGATGCCGAGGCTGGGGATGGGGCTGGCGCTGATCCGTGAAGGTGAAATCGAAGCCGGGCGTGTTGAACTGGAGATAGCGGCCAGTTTGGATCCGGCCAATTCTTTGATACGTAGCTATCTGGGAAAAGCCTATTTTGAGGAAAAACGCTATCCGCTTGCGGGCACACAGTTTGACCTAGCCAAGGAAAAAGACCCGCAGGATCCCACGCCATGGTTTTATGATGCCATCCAAAAACAAACCCAAAACAGACCCGTCGAGGCTTTGATGGATTTGCAGAAATCCATCGAACTCAATCACAACCGTGCGGTGTACCGCTCAAAATTCTTGCTGGATCAGGATGAAGCGGCGCGCGGTTCAAGCCTGGCGAGGATCTACGATAATCTGGGATTCGAGAAACGCGCATTGGTGGAAACCGCCAAATCGCTGAGTATCGATCCGGCGAATCATTCCTCGCATCGTTTTTTGTCGGATGCGTATGCGAATATTCCGCGCCATGAAGTGGCGCGTGTCAGCGAATTGCTGCAAGCGCAGTTGTTGCAACCCATCAACGTGAATCCGGTACAACCGCACTTGGCAGTTGCGGATCTAAATATTATTAACAATACTGGTCCGACCAGAGCGGGTTTTAACGAATTCGCGCCACTCATGGAGCGCAATAAGCCGCAACTGGTTGCTTCCGGGGTTGTCGGCAGTAACAGCACGTTTGGCAATGAAGCGACGCTTTCGGCGGTTTATGACAAAGCTTCGGTCAGCCTGGGTCAGTATCACTTTCAATCCGATGGATTCCGTTCCAATAATGATCAGAAGCATAATATCTACAATGCCTTCGTGCAGTATGCATTAACCCCGAAATTGAATGTCCAGGCCGAGTTTCGCCGGCGTAACTCCGATCATGGCGATTTGCTGCTCGATTTTAATCCGTCGTTTTTTTCGCGCGATCGAAGGCAGCTTGATCAGGATTCCGCCCGTGGCGGTATCCGCTATTCGCTTTCTTCCAAGCAGGATTTTCTGATTTCCGGTATTTACCTGGATCGCCGCGAGAATCAAGTTTTTCCGTTAGATCCTTCTTTCTTGACTACTCGGAGTAGTTTAAAAGACCAAGGCTATCAATTGGAAGGGCAATATATTCATCGAGATAAATATATCAATCTAGTTACGGGAGCTGGCGCTTATCAAATTGATGCCAAGCATCTATGTAATGGCGTTCTATGTTCCTCAAATACAACAAATTTCTCCCGGGAGCGGGAAAATGCTTATTTTTATTCAAATCTGAATTATTTTCAGAATATCAATGCAACCTTGGGTGTGAGTTACGATGCTTTCAGAGATGCTGTCAATCAGAATTTTGATGCGGTGAATCCGAAGTTCGGATTGCAATGGGACCTCACGCCTGCGGTTCGATTGCGGCTGGCTTGGTTCGAATCGGTGAAGTCGGCGCTAATCGCGAATCAGACGCTGGAACCGACACAGGTAGCCGGATTTAATCAGATGTTTGATGATTTGAACGGCACACGATCGAGGCGCATGGGAGCAGGACTGGATGCTGCGCTCAGTAAGAATTTGTACGCCGGCATGGAAGTTTCAGATCGTGATTTGAAAGTTCCTTACCTCAATCGTGATTTCAGGCAATTTGCCGATGAACAGCAACAGGAAAGGCTCTACCGTTCGTATCTGTACTGGTTGCCGCATGCGCACTGGGCGGTTAACGGGGAATTTCAATACGAGCAGTATGATCGCGCAGCGATTAATGTGAACGATCACAACAAGCCTTATGAAATTCATTCGCTCAGCGCACCGCTGACGATCAATTATTTTCATCCGAACGGTTTCTTCGGCAAAGTTGGTGCGACCTATTTGCAGCAGAGCTTGAAACGCTTGCCGGAAGCTGAGTCCCAATTTAGGGGCGGCAATAGCGATTTTGTGCTGCTGGATACAGCGCTGGGCTATCGATTACCCAATCGCAGAGGAATTCTGAGTTTTGAAGGAAGAAATCTCAGTGATGAGCAATTCTACTATCGCAGCTATAACTTCCAGTTTAATGAAATGAATACCTCTTCCCGTTTCATTCCGACCCGTACGTTCTTTGTACGTCTTACTTTAAACTATTAATTAAGGAGTTTTGAAATGTCTAAACCATCTATTCCAGCCGCCGCAATAGACGCCCTAAAAACTGCAGGTATCGGCGATGTCGTTGTGATGTTGTGTATCGACAAAACCGGTAAAGTCCATCAACTGAAAGGAGCGGGTGTAAATGACAGCGACCAGGCGGTCGCACGTCCGCTTACAACCACAACTACAGGGGTTCAGACCATCAGCATCGTCGAACATGCTGAGCCGTCGGTAGCGGCTGCCGCTGCGCCACTCAATCCGGCAGGCGGCCTCGGAACCCCTCCGGTTACGAGTACGCGCCCTTGCAAAACCGTTATCATTGGCGGTGCATCGGTTACCTATTGCTGGTAAGTCTTTCTCAGCAATTAAGAACTTGTCTGAAAAAATTCGTATGAGTCGGATCCGGGAATTTTGCTTTTCAGGCCGTAATTAGAGCGCAGCGATATCATAAAAAAAGCACATCAGAGAACTGATGTGCTTTTTTTTTACCGCTTAAAACAATCGATCTACAGCAATGGAATAATCAGCAATGCCACGATATTGATAATTTTAATCAATGGATTGATTGCCGGACCAGCGGTGTCTTTGTAAGGATCACCGACGGTATCGCCGGTTACCGATGCTTTGTGAGCTTCGCTGCCTTTGCCGCCAAAATGTCCATCTTCAATATGTTTTTTAGCGTTATCCCAAGCACCGCCACCGGTTGTCATCGAGATTGCAACGAATAAGCCGGTTACGATCGACCCCATTAATACACCGCCCAATGCTTGCGGTCCCAGAATCACGCCTACCAGCAGCGGAATCAAAACCGGCAGCAATGAAGGTATCATCATTTCCTTGATAGCTGCTTTAGTGAGCATATCCACTGCGCGGGAATAATCCGGCTTAGCTGTGCCATTCATAATTCCCGGAATTTCTTTGAATTGACGGCGTACTTCGATTACCACGGAACCTGCTGCGCGTCCGACCGCTTCCATCGACATCGCGCCGAACAAGTAAGGAATCATACCGCCGATGAACAGACCGATGATGACCATGTGATTGGACAAATCAAACGACAATTCAAAACCGGCATGTTCCAATGCGTGCGTGTAGTCCGCAAACAGTACCAGCGCCGCCAAACCTGCGGAACCGATGGCATAGCCTTTGGTGACCGCTTTGGTGGTGTTACCGACGGCATCCAGCGGATCGGTGATTGCACGAACCGAATCCGGCATTTCCGACATTTCGGCGATACCACCGGCGTTATCGGTAATCGGGCCATACGCATCCAATGCAACGATGATACCGGTCATCGACAACATCGAGGTGGCCGCGATAGCGATACCGTACAAACCGGCCAGCGCATATGCCAGCAAGATGGTGATACAAACCGCCAGAACCGGTGCGGCAGTTGCGCGCATAGAAACGCCAAGACCTGCAATGATGTTGGTTGCATGACCGGTGGTTGACGCTTCGGCAACGTGTTGAACCGGCGGGAAGTCGGTGGAAGTATAGTACTCAGTGATGACAACCATCAATCCGGTCAACACCAAACCAAGCGCAGCTGCCAGAAACACGCGCATGACCAGCATGCCGCCCGCGACTTCGGTGCCGTCGAGATCCAACGACATGCCGCTCATGAACCAAACTGTCACAGGAAGATACGCCAATAACGCAATACCGCCCGCCACTGCCAATCCGCGATAAAGCGCATTCATGATTTTGCCGCCATCGCGCATTTTGACGTAATAACAGCCGATAATCGACGCGACGATCGATACTGCGCCCAACATCAACGGATAAATCACGGCGTCAACAGCGTTTGCCGTGAATAACAATGCGCCCAGGATCATCGTAGCGATGATGGTGACGGCGTAGGTTTCAAACAAGTCGGCGGCCATACCTGCGCAGTCGCCAACGTTATCACCCACGTTATCCGCAATTACCGCCGGGTTGCGAGGATCGTCTTCCGGAATGCCGGCTTCTACTTTACCGACCAGATCCGCGCCAACGTCCGCGCCTTTGGTGAAAATACCGCCACCCAAACGCGCGAAGATGGAGATCAGCGATCCGCCGAACGCAAAACCGATCAACGGCTTGATGATGTCGCTCACCGCGAGATCGGGGTCTGATCCGTTAAATAATACAGCGCAGTAGCCAGCTACACCGAGCAGACCTAATCCGACAACCAACATGCCGGTCACCGCGCCGCCCCGGAAAGCAATCGCAAGCGCTTCATTCAATCCGACACTCGCTGCCTGCGCAGTACGCACATTTGACTGAACCGACACGGTCATTCCCAGGAAACCGGCGGCACCGGAAAGGATCGCACCCAGGGCGAAGCCAACCGCCGTGTCCCAGCCTAATGCCAGCCAAAGCGCGAAAAACAGAATGGCGCCCACCATTCCAATCGTCATATATTGGCGCTTAAGATAGGCGGAAGCGCCTTCCTGAATCGCTTTTGCAATTTCTTGCATCCGCTGATTGCCGGTAGATTGATCAAAAATGCCCTTAATCCATATACCGCTGAATACGAGGGCTACAATCGCGCTAATAATTGCGATAACTAAACCACTAGCCATAAAGAACTCCAATTAAAATCAGACCATAAAAAAAGAGATGTGAAATCTTGGCCTCATTAATTTCACATGATCAACCACTTGTTTTCAGATTAAAATCAGGGTGTATTTTATCCGTTCTTGTTCACTGAATGCATCAAATATTTATGAAATTTAGATTGTTAGAGGATTGGATTCAGCTTGTTTGGCTTCCTTGCAACACTCAAACAATGATCATTTTTATAATATTTAAATTTTGAATTCACTCAGTTTTTTCGGCACTGCGACATTTTTCAGACGCACGTAATCCGGTAAACCATTTTTGTATGGCGGATAATCTTCGCCTTCGATCAGAGGCGCCAGGTATTCGCGGCAAGACTGGCTGATACCGAAACCATCTTCGCTAATATATTCTGCCGGCATCATTTTTTCGACATTTGCGACATTCGAGAGCTGTGCCATGCCAACCGACCATTTATAAGGCGCATTGGATTCCCGCACGATCGTCGGCATGACCGAATTATGTCCCGCGACAGCGTATTCGACGGCGGCCTTACCCATTGCATAGGCTTGATCGACATCGGTTTTGGACGCAATATGGCGTGCGGCGCGTTGCAGATAATCCGCGACACCCCAGTGATATTTCAATCCCAATCCATCCTTGACGATGTTGGCGACTACCGGTGCGACACCGCCCAATTGCGCGTGCCCGAACGCATCACGCAAACCTTGATCAGACAGGAAGTTGCCATCCGCGCCTTTCACGCCTTCTGAAACGACTACCGAGCAATAACCGTATTCCTTGACATAGCGATCAACCTTCGCGAGGAATTTTTCTTTGTCGAAGGTAACTTCCGGGAACAAGATCACGATCGGGATCTCACAATCCGGGCTGGATGCCAAGCCGCCGGCAGCGGCAATCCATCCTGCGTGACGTCCCATGACTTCCAGAACAAACACTTTGGTGGAAGTTTTTGCCATGCTCGCCACATCGAAGCTTGCTTCGCGCGTGGAGACGGCAATGTACTTGGCGACTGAACCAAAACCGGGACAGCAATCGGTGATCGGCAAATCGTTATCGACGGTCTTGGGTACATGAATTGCCTGCAATGGGTAGCCCAATGTGCTCGACAGTTGGGATACTTTCAGACAGGTGTCTGCGGAGTCGCCGCCGCCGTTGTAGAAGAAATAACCGATATTGTGCGCCTTGAAAATTTCGATCAGGCGCTCATATTCCCGGCGGTTTTGCTCAAGGCTTTTGAGCTTGTAACGGCAAGAACCGAATGCGCCGGACGGGGTATGGCGCAGTGCCGCGATCGCTGCCGCCGATTCCGCGTTGGTGTCGATCAGATCTTCGGTCAGCGCGCCGATGATGCCGTTGCGCCCTGCATAGACGGTGCCGATTTTGTCGTCATGCTGACGCGCGGTTTCCAGTACTCCTGCAGCCGATGCGTTAATTACCGCGGTAACGCCACCGGATTGTGCATAAAATGCATTTTTAGTTGCCATAATTTTCTCCTGAACGGTCAAATCAAATCGTAAACTGCAAAAAAATTCTAAAAATTCGTACGGACAAAAACTCAGATTGCGATAATTCGCAATCTGAGTTTTAAATTGTTGGTATTAATGATAAATCAGTTAATTAAGCTTATTTTAGTGACGTGAGAATCTGGTCGCGGATGTCCTCAACCGTGCCGATACCGGCGATTTTTATATAACGAGGCGCGCCGGTTTCTCCATTTCTCGACCACGCGGAATAGTAATCAACCAGTGGCTTCGTTTGTTGATGATACACTTCAAGCCGTTTCCTGACAGTTTCTTCCTTGTCATCATCGCGCTGGATCAGTGGTTCGCCCGTTACATCATCGACATTATTATTTTTCGGCGGATTAAAATCCACATGATAGGTTCTGCCGGAAGCCGGGTGCACTCTGCGTCCGGACATCCGCTTGACGATCTCGGCATCCGAAACATCGATTTCAACCACGAAATCGATCCGTACCCCCGCCGCTTTCATCGCATCCGCTTGCGGGATCGTCCGCGGGAATCCATCGAATAAAAACCCTTTTGCGCAATCCGGTTGCGTAATGCGCTCCTTGACCAGATTGATAATGATGTCGTCCGAAACCAGTCCGCCGGCGTCCATGATTTTTTTTGCCATTAAGCCGAGTTCGTTTCCTGCTTTAACCGCTGCACGCAGCATATCGCCGGTGGAAATTTGCGGTACGCCGAAATGTTCCTTAATATAATTGGCCTGCGTGCCTTTTCCGGCGCCAGGGCCTCCTAACAAAATGACGCGAATGATTGTTCTCCCTGTATTACCAATGATTGCTGAAAACCGGGACAGCGCGAGCCGCTATCTGCCGCTGCATAAATCCGCGCAATTATAGCGCACGCGCGATTGATTCTCGAGTTTTTTACTATGATATTCTTTTCCGCAATTATACAAAGATATAAAACAAGTTAGATAGACCGGATACGGTTTTATGCGATAATTTCCCGACTCTTCATATAGGATTCGATTCAGCATGGACGATAACAGAAGCAAAGCGTTAGACGCGGCATTGGCGCAAATCGAGAAACAATTCGGTAAAGGTTCCATCATGCGGCTTGGCGCGAATGATGTCGCCTACGATATACAAGTCGTTTCTACCGGTTCATTGGGATTGGATATCGCATTGGGCGTGGGCGGATTGCCGCGCGGGCGTATCATCGAAATCTACGGCCCGGAATCCTCCGGTAAAACCACACTGACCTTGCAAGTCATCGCTGAGATGCAAAAAATAGGCGGCACCGCTGCGTTTATCGACGCGGAGCATGCGCTGGATCCGCAATATGCGCAGAAAATCGGCGTCAATGTTCAGGAATTGCTGATTTCGCAACCGGATAACGGTGAACAAGCTTTGGAAATCGCCGACATGTTGGTGCGCTCCGGTTCGGTCGATATCATCGTGATCGACTCGGTGGCCGCATTGACGCCGCGCGCCGAAATCGAAGGCGACATGGGCGACCCGCAAATGGGCCTGCAAGCGCGGCTGATGTCGCAAGCATTGCGCAAATTGACTGCCAATATCAAGCGCAGCAATACCATGGTGATATTCATCAACCAGATCCGCATGAAAATCGGCGTGATGTTCGGCAACCCTGAAACCACGACCGGCGGTAACGCGTTGAAATTCTATGCTTCCGTGCGTCTGGATATCCGCCGCACCGGTTCGATCAAGGACGGCGAAGAAACCATCGGCAATGAAACCCGCGTCAAAGTGGTTAAAAACAAAGTCGCGCCGCCGTTCAAGCAAGCCGATTTCGATATTTTGTACGGCGAAGGCATTTCGCGCGAAAGTGAGATCATCGAATTGGGTGTGCAGCATAAACTGATCGATAAATCCGGTGCCTGGTACGCGTACAAAGGCGAAAAAATCGGGCAAGGCAAGGACAATGTGCGGACGTATCTGAAAGAGCATAAGGAAATGGCGCAAGAGATCGAACAAAAAATCCGCGCAATCGTCGGTATTGCCGATCAAGCCAAGCCGGTCAAGGAAAAAACCGGTAAAGATAAAAGTGACAAAGAAAATTAATTCCGATGGACGGCCGTTCTTCGATTGAACTTCGCGCGCTGCGCTATTTGGCGCAACGCGAGTATTCACGCCGGGAATTGGCGCAGAAGCTGTCGGCTGACCGGGATGCTCGCGAACCCGCAGAACTGGCGGCGGTGCTCGATCAACTGGAACAGCAGGGTTACTTGAGCGACGCGCGCATGGCCGAGCAAGTCGCGCAAACACGGCGTTCCCGGTTCGGCAGCCAGCGCATCGTGCACGAACTCAAATCCAAAGGCGTGGCTGACGGCTTGATCCATACCGTTTTGCCCGGCCTTAAAGAAACCGAATTGGAATCGGCGCTGCAAGTTTGGCGCAAAAAATTCGACCATCCGCCCGCCACCCGGGAAGAACGCGCGAAACAGATACGATTCATGATGAACAGGGGTTTTTCCATGGAAACCATCACACAAGTGCTGACGCAGGCAAGCGAGGAGAATTGATGAAACACTGGATCGCGCGAGTCCTATTAACACTGACATTACTGCTGGCAGGTTTGCCGGTCAGTGCCGGGGAGATTACCCCGATCAACGCGATCATTATCGCGCCGGTCAATTATGACGGCAAGGAAGTGATGTTGCGCGGCACTCCCAAAAGTCCGACCCGCTTGCCGCTGATCAACTTCAAAGCTTATGTGCTGGAAGACAACAGCGGCGAGATAACGGTATTGACCGAAGCCGATCTGCCCAACATGAACGAAGAAATCACCATCCGCGCGGTCGTTAAAAGCCTGGCCATCGTCAAAGGCGAAGCGGTTGGCTTGACCGTGACCGAACTTGAACGATACCAACAAATTCAAAAACTATGAAAAGCAGCGAAATACGACAAAAATTTCTTGAATTCTTCGAATCCCACGGTCATGCCGTCGTCGCATCGAGTCCGCTCGTACCCGGCAACGATCCGACTTTATTGTTTACCAACGCCGGCATGGTGCAATTCAAGGATGTGTTCCTCGGGCAAGACAAACGGCCTTACGTGCGCGCCGCCAGTTCGCAGCGCTGTGTCCGCGCCGGCGGCAAACACAACGATCTGGAAAATGTCGGCTACACCGCGCGGCATCATACCTTTTTTGAAATGCTCGGCAACTTCAGCTTCGGCGATTATTTCAAGCGCAACGCCATTTTGTTTGCCTGGGATTTTCTAACCGGCACGCTCAATATTCCGCGCGAGAAATTATGGGTGACGGTTTACGCGGAAGACGACGAAGCCGCCGATATCTGGCTCAATGAAGTCGGTGTCGAACCATCACGTGTGGTGCGGATTTCCACCATGGATAATTTCTGGCAAATGGGCGATACCGGACCTTGCGGCCCTTGTTCCGAGATTTTCTACGACCACGGCCCGGATGTTGCGGGCGGGCCGCCCGGCTCCGCCGATGCCGACGGCGACCGCTACATCGAGATCTGGAATCTGGTATTCATGCAATACAACCGCGATAGCGACGGCGTACTGCATCCGCTGCCGAAACCGTCGGTCGATACCGGCATGGGGCTGGAGCGTATTTCCGCTGTGATGCAGCACGTGCACAGCAATTACGACATCGATTTGTTTCAAAGCCTGATCAAAGCCGCCGCACGTGCCACCGACACCGCCAATCTCGCCGACAATTCACTCAAAGTCATTGCTGACCACATCCGCGCCTGTTCGTTTTTGATCACCGACGGCGTCATCCCCGGCAGCGAAGGCCGCGGCTACGTGTTGCGCCGCATTATCCGCCGCGCGATCCGTCACGGCTATAAGCTCGGACAGAAGCAGCCGTTCTTTCATCAACTGGTGGAAGACTTGAGTCAAGTGATGGGGCAAGCGTATCCCGAACTGACCGCAGCCAAAACCCGCGTTGCAGCGGTGTTGCTGCAGGAAGAAGAGCGCTTCGCCGAAACGCTGGAAAACGGTATGCAAATTCTGGAAACCGCGCTGAGCCAGAAAATCAAAGTGCTCGACGGTGAAACCGCGTTTCGCCTTTATGACACCTTCGGTTTCCCGATCGACTTAACCGCCGATATCGCCCGCGAACGCAATATCACGGTCGATCATGCCGGTTTTGAACAAGCCATGGCGCGCCAGCGTGAACAAGCGCGCGCCGCCAATAAATTCGCGATGCAGGAAGGTCTCGACTACAAAGGCGGCCAAACCACGTTCTACGGTTACGACAGGTTGCAGCACGAGGGTCAGGTATTGGCCATTTACAAACAAGGCAGCGCGGTGGATTTCGTTGAAGCCGGTGATGAAGCCATGGTGGTACTCGATCAAACTCCGTTCTACGCCGAATCGGGCGGTCAAGTCGGTGATTGCGGTGAATTGCTCGCCGCCAATGGCACCTTCGAAGTCACCGACACGCAAAAAATCCAGGCCGGTGTGTTCGGCCACAAAGGCTTGCTGCGCAGCGGCCGCTTGGTCGTGCGGGATAGCGTGCAAGCCCGGGTCAATTCGCAAACCCGCGTCAGCACCGCCAACAACCACTCCGCCACGCATCTGCTGCACGCCGCGTTACGTAAAGTGCTCGGCACGCACGTTACGCAAAAAGGCTCGCTGGTCGATCCCAACCGGTTGCGCTTCGATTTCTCGCACAACGCACCGATGAGCGCTGACGAAATCCGCGAAACCGAACGTCTGGTCAACGAACAAATCCGCAACAACTGGGTGGTGGAAGCGGCTTCGATGAAATACGACGACGCGATCAAGCGCGGCGCAATGGCATTGTTCGGCGAAAAATACACGGACGTGGTGCGCGTCATCGGCATGGGCGAGTTCTCCACCGAATTATGCGGCGGCACGCATGTGCCGCAAGTCGGGCAAATCGGCCTGTTTAAAATCGTTGCCGAATCAGGTGTTGCCGCCGGTATCCGCCGCGTCGAAGCGGTGACCGGAAAAGGCGCGATCGATTACGTGCAGCAACGCGAAGCGCAATTGCTCGAAATCGCGCACACGCTGAAAGCCAACCCGCAAGAAATCACGCAAAAAATCGCGCAGATCATCGACAACGTGCGGCAAACCGAAAAAGAACTGGCGCGCCTGAAAACCAAAATGGCCAGCTCGCAAGGCGCCGACCTGGCGTCGCAAGCGCACGACATCAACGGCGTCAAAGTGCTCGCCGCCAACCTGGAAAACGCCGACGCCAAAACCCTGCGCGAAACACTCGATCAGCTCAAAAACACACTCAAATCCTGCGCGATTGTGCTCAGCACGGTAGCCGATGGCAAAGTCACATTGATCGCCGGCGTCAGTGCCGACCTCACCGGCAAAGTCAAAGCCGGTGAACTGGTCAACTTCGTCGCCCAACAAGTCGGCGGCAAAGGCGGCGGAAGGACGGATATGGCGCAAGCGGGGGGAGCGCAACCAGAGCATCTGCCTGCGGCGCTTCAAGGTGTGAAAGATTGGGTTGAGAAAAAATTCACGGAGTGATCGCAATATTCTTGATTCGAGACCTAATTTCATATCCCTTGAGAGCAACCTTGCCGCGATCTTGCAACAGCACGGCATTGCTCAAGTACGGAGCTTGTAATTATGCCCATGCCTGCGCAGCCCAAGATTTATCACATCTGTCATGTGGACAGACTGCCTTCCATTGTGGTTAGCGGGGGATTGTTGTCCGATGCGGTCGTCCAGCAACAAGCATTACCCGGCACAGTCATTGGCATGAACAATATCAAACAGCGGCGACTGACCGAACTGACACTTACCAGTCATCCGAACTTGTATGTTGGGGCATGCGTGCCATTCTATTTCTGTCCGCGATCTGTGATGCTTTTTTTGATTTATCGATAGAACCCGGAACTCAACTATCGCGGCGGTCAGGGTACCATTATCCACTTGGAAGCCGACCTACATACCACGGTAACTTGGGCCAATGCACAAGCCCGACGGTGGGCTTTCTCATTGTCCAATGCGGGTTCGCGCTACTTTGAAGACCGCGCCGATCTTGCCGGGCTCGGCGAAATCAACTGGGATGCGGTACAAGCCAATAATTGGCAACTGTGCAAGGAAGAAAAGCAGGCCGAGTTCTTGCTGGAAAATAGCTTCCCTTGGCACTTGGTGGAGCGCATTGGCGTGTTGTCGAGTGCTGTGTATGCGAGCGTGGTGAATGCTTTGCCTACAAATGGACATAGACCGACTGTCGTGATTCAACCGGATTGGTATTACTAAAAGAGGAGTCAGCGATGATTGAACTCACTAGCGGCGACATCCTGAAAGATGAATCCGAAGCTATCGTCAATACGGTGAACTGTGTTGGCGTGATGGGGCGCGGCATTGCCCTGCAATTCAAAAATGCTTGGCCGGAGAATTTCAAGGCTTATGAGGAAGCTTGTAAGCGGGAGGAAGTGCAACCGGGTCGGATGTTTGTCTTTGATACCGGGCGGCTCATTCTACCCCGATTTATAATTAACTTTCCGACGAAACGCCACTGGCGCGGCAAAAGTCGTATTGAGGATATCGAAACCGGACTGTCAGCTTTGGTAGCGGTTATCGAGGAGCGCGGCATCCGATCAATCGCCATTCCTCCACTGGGTAGCGGCTTAGGGGGACTTGAATGGTCAGAGGTGCTTCCGCGTATCCAATCCGCATTGGCGACGTTGCAGAATGTTCGTGTTCGTATCTATGAGCCAAAAGGAGCGCCTAAATCGGACACCATGCACCGCAGCCGCAATGTCCCTGCCATGACGGCTGGACGTGCTGCGCTGGTGGAGCTGATGAATCGCTATGTGTGCGGCCTGCTCGATCCGATAATTACTCTGTTGGAAGTACATAAGCTGATGTACTTCATGCAAGAGGCCGGCGAGCCGTTGCGCTTAAAGTATGTACAGGAGCGGTATGGTCCCTATGCGGAGAATCTACGGCATGTTCTTAAGGCAATAGAGGGGCACTTGGTAGCAGGATATGCCGATGGTGGTGATGCCCCGGATAAGCCGCTGACCCTTGTGCCCGGTGCGGTTGAGGATGCTAACGCGTTTCTTGAGGCAAATGTCGACACGCGTTTACGGTTTGATCGCGTCGGAAGTTTGGTCGAAGGTTTTGAGACGCCGTTTGGCCTTGAGCTGCTCTCTACCGTGCATTGGATCGCTAAGCACGGCGACCCCGTGGCTAGCGTTGATGAGGTAGTCGCCCGTATCTACGCATGGAATGATCGAAAGCGGCAGTTCACTCGCCGCCAGATTGAGCTAGCGATTGAGGTTTTGGTCGCTAAGGGGTGGATTAATCCGATTCAGCCGGTTTCGTGACGCAGCGCGTCACGAATTTGGTTGCACGCATAAGGGGTCGGGGCTTGACATGACGAACTCAGAGGGGATCTAGCCTTACTTTCCATTTACTTATTTGAAGACCTCTTGATCCTCTATGCATGTTGAATATCGACCTTGATAACATTCGGGCGCACCGGTAATGGCAGTGTTGGTGAATACCTCCGTCTGAATCGATTGTTTTCAAAGCGGTCAGCACACGCCGCGCAATAATTGAACAAAATAATGCAATAACAGAGCAATGGATCGAAATTTACACCACCATGACGAACGCTACCCAGAATAACAATCAAGACTACCAATGAAACTTGAGCGGCTAATCACCATTATCACCAACCTTGCCGTGGTAGCAGGCATGGTGCTGGTGGTATTGGAACTGCAACAAAACCGCGAAGCGATTCAGATTGCGCATCAGCTATCCCTTGCGGGATTAGTGAGCCAAGCGCATCTGGCGGTTGCATCGGATCAAGCGCTTGCAGACCTGGTGACCCGGGCCAAACGTAACGATACGCAGGATTTCAGCCCCGCGGATATTGAGCGTGTCAACCAATGGGCGCTGGCATTCCTGGAACCGCGCATCAGTTCGTACCATCTCAGGAGCAACGAGTTCGTTGTGCTGGAAGATTGGTGCGATCTCATGCGCGATTTTACCGATCTCTACCGGCATCCCTACTTTGGCGCCATCGTGAAGTCAGACCTCAGTTACGCCGATGCCGTCGTGGCGGATATCGAGAATCGCTGTACTGTGAATAAATAACCCATAAAGCGGAATAACCTAGCGGGCTTCCGCTCTGCAGTTGCTTTGGTAAAAAAAGAAGTAATTTCTTTGGGGTCACGTACGGTATCAAACTGATGCGTTGTGAAATCCAATCATGCAGGAACTTCGATGTATTGAACGATGCTGGTTGGCTGTGGTATGGGTAAACCGTCTTCCATCATTCCTTCGATATGAAGTTCGATAGCTTCGCGAATTTCCCGCTCCGTTTCTTCAATGGTCGATCCGGTTGCAACGCACCCCGGTAAATCCGGGACGTAAGCCGAATAGTTATTTCCTGCTTTTTCAACAACGATTGCATAACGCATGATTTACTCCTTGAGTTTTGCTTGCTTCAGTATGCTGTTTAAAGTGCCGGGTGCCAAATCATCTCCGGGTTTACCGGATACGGTTACGCGGCCGCTTTTTACGGAGTGTTTGAATTGACGATGACTTCCGCGCGTAGTGGCAAGATACCAGCCATCCTGTTTCAGGATATTTAAAACTTCGTTGACTTTCATGCCGATACGATATCAGGTTGCAATAAAAAAATGGAGTTTTCACAAAAATAAGCCTGTAAGGCGGAAACCCTTGTCAGGCTTCCGTCCTACGCGGTGATTTCCCGTGTTCTTGTCACGAGGTTGCTTATTGAGGCCACATCGGAGTGCCCGGTTAATCGGTCGGACGAAGTGGCGGGATTGGATTATTACGTGATTTCCAAATGCGCGATGCCGGAATTGAGATCCTGCGATTTGGCTTCGCTGCTTTCCAGTTTGATTTTCAGCCGTAGTTCGTTCATCGAGTCGGCGTTGCGCAGCGCATCTTCGTAGCTGATTTTGCCGGTTTCATGCAGTTCGAATAGCGCCATGTCGAAAGTTTGCATGCCCAATTCCTTGGATTTTTTCATGATGTCCTTGATTTCATGGACATGGCCTTTGAAGATCAGATCAGAAATGAGCGGCGAATTGAGCATGACTTCGATTGCGGCGGCGCGTCCTTTGCCGTCTTTCACCGGGATCAGGCGCTGGGCGACGATGGCGCGTAAGTTCAGCGACAAATCCATCAGCAGTTGCGGGCGGCGTTCTTCGGGGAAGAAGTTGATGATCCGGTCGAGTGCTTGATTGGCGCTGTTGGCGTGCAATGTGCCCATGCACAAGTGGCCGGTTTCGGCAAACGCGATCGCGTGTTCCATGGTTTCGCGGTCGCGGATCTCGCCGATCAGGATGACATCCGGCGCTTGCCGCAGGGTGTTTTTCAGCGCCGCTTCCCACGATTCGGTATCGACGCCGACTTCGCGCTGCGTAATGACGCAGTTGATATGCTCATGCACATACTCCACCGGGTCTTCGATGGTGATGATATGACCGTGACTGTTTTTATTGCGATGGCCGATCAATGCCGCCATCGACGTTGATTTACCCGAGCCGGTGCCGCCGACGAAAATCACCAGGCCGCGTTTGTTCATAACCACTTCTTTCAGTACTTGCGGCAGGCCCAAATCGTCAAAATCAGGGATTTTGGTGGTAATCGTCCGCAATACCATGCCGACACGCTGTTGCTGCACGAATGCATTGACACGGAAACGCCCGATACCGGTTGGGTTGATCGCAAAGTTGCATTCTTTGGTGGCATCGAATTCCGCCGCTTGCTTGTCGTTCATGATCGATTTGGTGAGCATTTCGGTATGCTGCAGCGATAGCGATTGCTGGGATACCGGGGTCATTTTTCCATCGATTTTCATCGCTGGCGGGAAACCAGCGGTGATGAACAGATCTGAGGCTTTTTTACTGAGCATCAAGCGCAGCAGATCGGACATGAATTTGGCGGCTTGGTCTTTATCCATTGCGTGCTCCTTAATTCCGGATTTCCCGGATGGTGTGATTAGATTCTGAAATTGTCTTTGTTGACGGCTTGCGCTCTGGCGTCGGCGACGGAAATGAGATTGCGTTTAACCAGATCATTCAAATTCTGATCCAGCGTTTGCATCCCGGCGTTCTGCCCGGTTTGAATCGCGGAATACATTTGTGCGACTTTACCTTCACGGATCAGATTGCGGATTGCCGGGGTACCGATCATGATTTCGTGCGCCGCAACCCGGCCTTTGCCATCCTTGGTTTTGAGCAGAGCCTGCGAAATAACCGCACGTAGCGATTCCGACAGCATCGCCCGGATCATTTCTTTTTCTTCCGCCGGGAATACGTCGATGACACGATCAATCGTTTTAGCGGCCGAGCTGGTATGCAATGTGCCGAAAACCAAGTGACCGGTTTCAGCCGCCGTCATCGCCAAACGGATGGTTTCCAGATCGCGCATCTCACCGACCAGAATGATGTCCGGGTCTTCCCGCAGCGCGGAGCGCAGAGCATTGGAGAAACTGTGCGTATCCCGGCCGACTTCGCGTTGGTTGATCAGGCACTTTTTGCTTTCGTGCACGAATTCGATCGGATCTTCCAGCGTCAGGATATGGCCGTATTCATTTTCGTTGATGTCGTTGATCATCGCCGCCAGCGTGGTCGATTTACCCGAACCGGTCGGGCCGGTGACCAAGACCACGCCGCGTGGTTGTTTGGCGATCTCGGCGAATATTTTCGGTGCTCTTAAGTCTTCCAGGCTAAGAACTTTCGAAGGAATCGTCCGCATCACCGCTGCCGCGCCACGCTGGGTATTGAAAGCATTGACACGGAAACGCGCCAGATTGGGGATGGCAAAGGAGAAGTCGCATTCCAGGTTTTCTTCGTAAAATTTGCGCTGGCTGTCGTTCATGATGTCGTACACCATCGCATGCACTTCCTTGTGATCCATTTCCGGTAAGTTGATGCGGCGGATATCGCCGTGCACGCGGATCATCGGCGGCATGCCGGCGGATAGGTGAAGATCCGAAGCGTTGTTTTTAACTACGAATGCGAGCAACTCTACAATATTCATCGTGATACCTCTTATGGCTAGTCATTATTAAATGACATGTTTGGAAAGCTGTGGGTCCTGATTAAACGGTTGGAACTGAATGACTCAGCCGTCAACGGTACGAAACGCTAAAAATTAAGCGAAGCGGATCAACGAAGATTATGTTTTGGATGTTTGATTTAGAGTGTCACTGATTCGATTCGCCCAAGTGGTCGCTTCCAGTTCCATTGCGGTGAAATCGTTCAGACTGAGAAAACCGAAGTCAGCCAACATGGCAGTGACAATTTCGATTTCGCCTTTTTCATAAGCTTCGATCAGTGCCAGCTGCCGCCCCAGGTATCCGCGCCGGGAAACCAGTGCTTCGCTCATGTCTTTCTGGATGCTGAGCGTTCCGACCAGCTCGGACATTTCCATGCCGAGCAAGGTGTCCAATAATGAGAGAATTCCGACCATGAAAGCCCGGTCTTGGTGATTTTTGTCGTGCGGGCGATCGGCTTTTGCGATCGATTCGAGCAATTTACCGCGGACTGTCGCCACTTGCATGAGCGCATCCGAAGTGCTGCCATCTCGTTGTTTTGCGGCGTAGAGCAATATTTGCACCCAGCGCTGCAATTGCTTGCGGCCGATAATCATGATCGCTCGCTTGATCGAATTGATCGTGCTGGGCAGGCCGCTCGCGGCGGAATTGACCATGCGCAACAGGTTATAGCTCAGGCCGGGCTGATATTTGAGTTCGTTTTCGATTTCGCCGACTTCGCTGTCGCGCACGACCAGCAACAATAGTTTTAACAGCGATAATTTGGAAGGGTCGACGCGCTTTCCTGAAATAATTTCCGGTTGCGCAAAATAGAAGCCTTGCAGCATCTGAAAATTTAACGCGATGCACTGCTTGGCGATTTCCAGGCTTTCCACTTTTTCCGCTAACAATAGTACCGGCCAGCGTCGCAATGTTTTTATCAGATCAGTGAGTTTTTCCTGACTCAAGGCAGCAACGTTTACCTTCACGACATTGATCAGCGGCATGAGCCGGTCCAGACGGCTATCAATGTCCACCACATTGGAAAGCGCCAGTTGATAGCCTTTATGTTTCAGGAAGGTACAACGGTCGATCAGTTCGTCGGTGATTTCGATGTTTCTTAAGATTTCGAAAACGACATGTTTATTCGGGAGCATGCAGATGGCATCATGCATGAGCATCTCGGTATCGACCTTGATAAAGCCGCGCCGTTTTCCAATGACGTTTTCGATACCTAACTGGCCGTAGGTATCAATGATCACATTGGCGGAAGCGGCGGAATTGTCTGACACGAGGACAGCGTTATCGGGATTGGCGCGGAACAAAAGCTCATAAGCAACCAATTTTTGCTTGCAGTCAAGAATCGGCAGCCTGCCAAGATAAACTTCCTTCATAAGTTCTCCAGTGTTGCCTGTTTTCCCTGATTTTTATTCCTAGCGTATGACATTCATGATTTCGGTCACCTGCAATTTGGCGACCGTCATCAGCGATTCAACAATCTCAGCGGTGAGTCCCAGATCGCTCCATAACGCGAAGGCCCGATCGGATATGGTTTTATCCAGGGTGACTTGCTGATTGGTGCAAGGGCTGATCGACATGGCGATATAGATGGCGGCGCACAGTGTTTTTGCATCGTATTCAAATTCTTTGTCTTTCGGGGAATTACATTGGCATTCGACCAATTTCCAGATATTGGGCGGTAATTTCCATTGTTTTAGAAGCTCCGCACCGAGCTGCGCCTGGGTGAAACCGAAAATCTTACGTTCAGCCGCCGCAACCGCGTCTTCTCCCTTATTCATGTAACTCAGCACTTCAACGGACTCTTTCGGATATTGATTAAAAAGCACCAATCGCCCAACGGCATGCAACAAGCCGGCAATAAAGAATCGTTCCCGGCCGGCAACGCTGGACGAGAGTAACCGCGCTGTCACGCCGCAAGTAATACTATGATTCCAGAAGGCATCCATGTCGACCAGTTCGGTGGAAATTCCCTTGAAGGCGGAAGTCACGGAAGTGGCGATGACGATGTTGCGCAATTCTTTATGACCAATGATGGAAATGGCTTTTGAAATATTTTCTACTTTCCCGGAGAAGCCGAAATAAGAGCTATTGGCGAACTTCAGTAATTTTGCCGTCAATGCGGGATCGCTGGAAATCACACGTTCCAATTCGGAATTGGTTGCTTCGCCTGAGTCGATCAGCTCGTTGACGCGTATGATCACGTCGGGTAAAGAAAAGATTGAGCGAACGTTCGCGACTATCGTTTGTGGATCCATTTGAATTAAACAAAGTGAATTAATTAACGCTTCATCAGGTTTGATAGAGGGATTGCGTTATTGCTTTTTGAGACAATAAGCTCCGGTTTGATCTATCAAAATTATGAAGGGAATGATCAATCTGCGAGGCAGGATTATTCCTGCATTAGATTAATGCAAGCGGTTAGGAATGATGTTGCGGATTAAACGGTGAAAATGACCGGATTTCAAAAAGAAAGGCCGGGGCCGTGCTACTTGGCTTTGTTTTCTGCGGACTTGCCGGAAATCAGCCCGAGATATTTTGCGTGGAGTTGTTCCTTGCTTTCTATTTTGTCGGGGTTGGTTATGATGCAATCAACCGGACAGACTTCCACGCATTGCGGTACGTCGTAGTGCCCGACGCATTCGGTGCATGAGTCCGGATTGATCTGGTAAATTTCTTCGCCTTGCGAAATAGCGCCGTTCGGACACTCGGGTTCGCAGACATCGCAGTTGATACATTCGTCAGTAATGATTAATGCCATGATTACATTTAAAAAGATCGGGTTATTTTGTCACGCAGCTTTTGTGCCACCAGCGGATGCACAAAAGCATCCGCATGACCGCCTAAAGAAGCGATCTCACGGACTATCGTTGCGGAAATAAACATATATTGCTCGGATGGCGTCATAAATAACGTTTCAACATCCGGATACATGCTGCGGTTCATGCCCGCCATTTGAAATTCATATTCAAAATCCGAAGCGGCGCGCAAGCCGCGCAGAATAATCCGTGCATCTTGTTGTTGCAGAAAATTCATCAACAAACCGGAAAAAGCCAGGATTTTAACATTAGCGCAGTCGGATAGCACTTGCTGCGCCATCGCCACTCGTTCTTCCAATGTGAAAAAAGGCTTCTTGCTGCTGCTGACTGCCACCGCTACCACGACTTGGTCAAACAGTCGCGATGCTCGCCGGACAAGATCTTCGTGACCTCGTGTAATCGGATCAAATGTCCCGGGATAAATGGCTTTATCCATGATTAACATACTCCATCAGTTTGTAATGAACCGATCCTGCTTTGGCACTCCGAAAAGCGCGCCATTGCTGATCCGTAACCCAGTCGCGATTGGCTTCGGTGTAAACGAGTCCGTTCTGCTTGAGATGCGGTGGCAGTAAAGGCATGATTTGGTCAGTTAATTCTGCGCGGTAAGGCGGGTCAAGAAAAATGACATCGAATGTACGGGTATCGGAATTTAGAAACTTGAATGCGTCCATCATTACCAGTTCCACCTGACCGGCTTGCAATTTTTCCTTGTTTTCCTGCAATGCTTGAATATTTTTGGCATCCTTATCCACCATGACGACCAATGCAGCGCCCCGGGATGCGGCTTCAAAGCCTAATGCGCCGCTGCCTGCAAACAGATCTAGGCAAGTCAGGTCACTTAAATCCTGACCAAGCCAATTAAAAACCGTTTCACGAATCCGGTTGGCAGTGGGTCTCAGATCCGGACGCTCAGGAAAAGTTAACAGCCTGCTGCGCCACTGGCCGCCGATAATGCGGATTTTCCCCCGGGGTGGCGACATCGCAAACGAACTATTCCATCGCGCCAACGATGACGGCGACCATGCCGTCCGGTTGAATTCTGCGCTGAAAGGCCTGCCGGATTTGCTCGATAGTTACTGCTTCAACGGCCACCAGATAATCCGTTAAAAACGTCAGCGGCAGTTGATAAAAGCCGATCACCGATAGGAATCCTAATATTTTGTTGTTGCTGTCGATGCGCAATGGAAAGCCGCCGATGATATTTTGCTTTGCAGCTACTAACTCCTCTTCGGTCGGGCCGTTCTCGACAAAATTCTTCAATACCTGCTGTACCAGCGCGAACGCATCCTCGGATTGTTCTTTTTTAGTTTGCAGGCCGACTAAGAAAGGTCCTTGTTCTTGATAAGGAGAAAAGAAACTGTAAACGCTATAAGCCAAACCGCGTTGCTGCCGGACTTCCTCCATCAGACGGGAAACAAACCCCCCGCCTCCTAAAATATGATTTCCAACCAACAACGGAAAGTAGTCGGGATCATTCCGTCGTAGTCCCGGATAGGCCAGTTGGATGTGGCTTTGGGCTGCCGGATGCGGTATCCGCTTAACGCCAGCCGGCGGGATGGCTACAGCGGAGATCGTTGTTTCCGCATCTTTAGCGGGCAGTTTCTCGGTTAATCGCTCTGCAATAGCAACCGCTTCTTGCCGGGTTACATCACCGATCATCGCGATGATCGCGTTCTTTGCAACGTAATGGGAACGGTAAAATGCGATCAGATCTTCCCGCTGCAAGCGGCTAAGCGTTTCGATTTCACCCGCTTCATTGAGTCCGTAAGGGTGCTGCCCGTATAACATTTTCATCAGTTCACGATCGCCGATATAGTCCGGCTTGGTGCTTGATTCCTTGATGCTGGCAATAATTCGCGTTTTTTCGCGCGTCACGATGTCTTTGGGAAATTCAGGTTGCTGGATAATGCGTGCGAATACGTCCAGTGCTTGCGTCCGTTCTTTGATGCTGCTGAGCGCCCGCAATGAGACACCGGCGCGATCCCGGTCGAATTGGCTTTTTAGCTGAGCGCCGACATCTGCAAGCGTGGTGGCAATCTGATCTTCCGATAATCCGCCGGCTCCCAGACTTAGCAAATGCTGCACGAGATTGGCGCGCCCGGATTTACCGGGTGTGTCCATGCTGCTGCCCGCAGCGAATTCGACACTGACGTCCAAAATCGGCAGATCACGATTTTCCACGAAATACACCCGTGCGCCGCTGGATGTTTCCCAGTATTGAATCGATAACGAAGCCAATGCGCAGGGCGAGAGGAAAATAATCAATAGGGCGAAGAGGAATTGCTTGACTTGCACTAAAATCTCCTTAAGTGCGCTTATTAAGCGCAAATATTATTGAAACCCGGGTTTCACTTAACCGCTATTGCGAAGCCCCGCTGTGACGCCATTGATCGTCAGATGGATGGAACGTTTGACTTCGTCGCTATCTTCTCCGGAGCGGTACCGGCGCAGCAATTCCACCTGCAAATGATTCAGCGGATCGATGTAAGGTGTTCTGTTCCGGATGCTGCGCGCCAGTGTCGGGTTATCTTGCAGTAATTCCGTATGGCCGGTGATCGCGAACAACCACTTCTGGCTTCTGTCACGTTCCTCCTGAATCCGTTTGAAAATCTGCTGGCGCAATGCTTCATCCTCGACTAATTCGGCATAGCGGGAAGCAATACCCATATCCGTTTTGGCGAGCACCATATCCATGTTCGACAATAGCGTTTGCATGAACGGCCATTCCCGGTACATTTCCTGTAACAACATCAGTCCGTTATGACCGGATTCTCCCGGCTGCATTACAAATGCTTCCACCGCATGGCCAAAGCCGTACCACCCTGGCAGCATCATCCGGCTAAGACTCCAGCTGAATACCCAAGGAATTGCTCGGAGATCTTCGATGGCATCGGAGTTTTTTCGTGAGGGCGGGCGGCTGCCGATATGCAAACCCGACATTTCCCGGATTGGCGTCGATTCCAGAAAGAATTGCTTGAATCCCGGTGTTTCATAGACAAGATTCCGGTAAGCCGCGAAAGACGCGGATGCCAGCTTTTCCATGACGGGATAATAGCGATCCGAATTCGCGCCGAGTGAGTCATGGCTCAGTAATGTCGCCTCTATCGTTGCCGCCACCAGGGTTTCCAGATTGCGCCGTCCGATTTCGGGTTCCGCGTATTTGCTGCTGATGACTTCACCTTGTTCGGTCAGGCGTATTTGGCCGTTTACGCTGCCGGGCGGTTGCGCCAGGATACTTTGGTAACTTGGCCCGCCGCCACGGCCTACGGTGCCGCCACGACCGTGAAACAATCGCAATTCAATCCGGTGCTTGGCAAAAATTTTTGTAAGCTCGATTTCCGCTTTATAAATTTCCCAGTTCGAGGTGATAAAACCGCCGTCTTTGTTGCTGTCTGAGTAGCCGAGCATTACTTCCTGTACATTACCGCGCGAATTCAGCAGTTTGCGGTAATAAGGCAATGAGAATAACTGATCTATGATTTTGTTGCAGTTGCGCAAGTCCGAGATGGTTTCGAACAATGGAATGATATTAAGGTGTAATTGTGGAGTTTCGCCGCTTTGTAATAGGCCGACCTGCTGCAGCAAATAAGCAACTTCCAGGACATTGATAATGTTGGTTGTCATGGAAATAATGTAATTCGGCAGTGCAGCGCGTCCAAATCGCCGGTGAATGTCGGCTGCGCAGTGCAGAATGGATAATTCCGATTGCGCCAGTTCGGAAAAGCCGTCGTATGACGGCAGTGTCGGGCGGGGTTGGCTGATTTCATGCAACAGCCACTCGATGCGCCGGGTTTCATCCAGTTGCGCGTAACCGCTTGTGCCGGTGTGATGTTCGTATAATTCGCTGACCACTTGCTCGTGGATCTTGCTGTGCTGCCGCATATCCAGCGGGGTCAAATGAAATCCGAACACGTCAGCGGCGCGCCGCAAATTGCGTAGCGCTCCCCGGGCGATCCAGGCGGATTTGTGCTGTTTCAGCGATGCGATGATGATATCGAGATCGTGCAGAAATTCTGCACAATCGGGATACGGTTCCCGCTTTTCAGCGGTACTCAGTTGCAATACTTGGTGTCCGAATTGTTGCGCGGTTGCAACCAGGCGTGCAGCGATACTGAGAAAGATCCGGCGATAGGGCTCATCAGACCGGTTGGGAATATCAGGCGCGCTGGCCACCAATTGCTTGACGTCATCGCTGACGCTTACCAATTGTTCGGTTAAGCTCATTGAGCGGCCGATTTTTTGCGTCGTATCTATGTAATAAGCCAACGCAACCGATGATTGGCGCTCAACAGCCCGTACCATCACATCGTGCGTGACAAATGGATTGCCGTCGCGATCGCCGCCAATCCAACTGCCGATCCGAAGGAAAGAGGTAACCGCAGGAATATCTTTCTGATTCAGGCGGCGTTCAAGAAAATCCTCGATTTTTGCATAAATATAAGGAATTTCGGATAAGAACGTATAACTGTAAAAAGCCAAGCCGTTCTCGATTTCATCGTTAACCGACAGCCGGCTTGGCCGTAGCATGCGTGTTTGCCACAGAATCTCGATGGTCGCACGTAAGTTTTCTTCATTATGACGTAATTCGTTGGGTGTCAGCTCCGTTCGCGCCCGTTCTCTTAACAGCCGCTCAATGGTCAGCTGGCAATCCAATATACTCCGGCGCTGCACTTCTGTCGGATGCGCTGTTAGAACCGGTGAAACAACCGCTTTCTTAAAGAAATCAAAAAGGATAGACGGCGCATTGTTGTTGCTGGACAACACGCGTTCAAGCGCCAGTGTCAAACTGCCTTCCTGAAGCGGCGATCCGGCGCGCAGGTGCGCGCGCCGGCGCCGGTTATGATGAACATCTTCAGCGATATTCGAAAGCAGCGAAAAATAACTGAATGCGCGCACAACCGGCAATGAGTCGTCATCGCTTAAACGCTTCAGCAGCGTATCCAATTCTTGGCGCGCAACGGGATCCTGATCACGGTGAAAACGGATCGCGGTTTGACGGATATTCTCGACTAACTCAAAAGCATTATCCCCATCTTGTTCGCGCAATGTGTCACCCAGCATGCGCCCAAGAAAACGGATATCTTCGCGCAAGGGTAGATCTTTGTCGTCTGATACGTTATCACTCACACTATTTTTTCCTGAATCAGCAGCTTCCATTTCATGACACTTCCACGGTTAAAAATGAACCCGGCGTATACTTGCTGCAAGCCAAGTGAGCACCAGCCATGCTAAAATTATCTCCATTAGGAATTTCTTGAATTTTTTTCATCTTATATCGTAATGCCCAATTTACTATCAATACCCCGGAAAATTGTCATTGCTTCCCGGGAAAGTCTGCTTGCAATGTGGCAAGCCAAACATATCCAGAAGCGTTTAGGCGAATTATACCCGCAAACTGAAATCAGCATACTTGGTATGACAACGCGCGGGGATCAGATACTTGATCAATCGTTATCAAAGATTGGCGGAAAAGGCTTGTTTATCAAGGAGCTTGAGCAAGCTTTGGAAGATGGCCGCGCAGATATCGCGGTGCATTCCATGAAAGACATGCCCATGAATGTGCCTGAAGGTTTTCAGCTGGCCGCGATTACAGAACGGGAAGATCCGCGCGATGCGTTTGTTTCGAATCGTTACGCTTCTTTGGATGCATTGCCGCACGGCAGTGTTGTCGGAACTTCGAGCCTGCGGCGTGAAAGCCAATTGCGTGCGCGTTTTCCTCATCTTCAAGTGCAACCATTACGCGGCAACGTGCAAACCCGGTTACGCAAGCTGGATGAAGCGCAATACTCGGCAATTATATTGGCAGCGGCTGGTTTGAAACGCCTTGAACTCTCTGATCGCATTACCGCGTTGCTGCACCCTGAGCAAAGTTTGCCGGCAGTCGGACAAGGCGCGCTGGGGATCGAGTGCCGGGCGGATCGCACCGATTTGGTTGAGCTGTTGCAACCGCTTCATCACCAGGAAACAGCCTATTGCGTCGAGGCCGAGCGTTCCATGAGCCGTGTGCTGGGAGGCAGTTGCCAGGTGCCCTTGGGTGCTTTTGCCGAAATTATCGAGGGCTCGCTTCAATTGCGCGGCTTTGTTGCGCAACCGGACGGTCAGCGCATGGTTACTGGTGCTTTGGCGGGAGAGCCGGAAACGGGCATTACAATGGGGCAGCAGTTGGCTCAGAAATTGATTGCGGATGGCGCCGATGAGATTCTAGCCGCTTTAGTGCCGGCAGATGGATGGTAATGACATTTTCGGATAATAAACAACTCGCCGGACTGAATATACTGGTGACCCGGCCATTGCATCAGTCGACCGCTCTCGCGGCAAGTATTCGTTCATTAGGCGGCAATCCAATCGTGCTTCCGACATTGGAAATAGCGGATGTCGCTGATTTGTCTCCGTTATACGAAATAATCGACCGGCTGAATGAATTCGATTGGGCGATATTCGTCAGTCCCAATGCGGTTAACAAAGCGATGCCGTTAATAACCGCACGATCTATCTTGCCTTCTCACTTGAGAATAGCCGCAGTCGGCAAAGGTACTGCAGATAGCTTGATGCAATACGGTATCGGCGACGTTTTGATCCCCAAAGATAAGTTTGATAGCGAAGCTCTGCTCGAATGCAAAGAGTTTGATGAGATGGCGGGTAAGCGTGTTGTTATTTTCCGTGGCCTTGGCGGGCGCCAATTGTTGGGGGATACACTCAAGCAACGTGGCGCAGCTGTTGAATATGCCGAATGTTATGTCCGCAAGAAACCTATGATTGATACCACATCATTGCTATCGGTCTGGTCGCAAGGCCAGCTTCATGCGGTGGTTGTTACCAGCAGTGAAGGGCTTCATAATTTATTTGACATAATAGGGGAGCTTGGCCAACAATTACTGAAAGTAACACCGGTAATTACAACGCATGAACGAATTGCGCAAGCAGCTAAACAATTGGGGTTGGAAAAAATTGTTATAGCGCCGTCGCCTGGCGATGCCGGAGTCATGGAAAGTATCCGGACATATTTTCAACCGGCTGAAAATAACACCGCATAATGTGGCATAAAAAAGCATTCAGACTAATAAGAATGCGTAACCAAAATATCGGGATTGGTCGTTTGCACTTGTTTTTGGTATTTATGTAATTTTGCAATCTGTAGTTCAACATTAACAATGATCGACTCTACTGCAATGAGGGGAATATATGAAACTGATACTCTGGCTATTGGCGCTTTTTGCTGCCGCTGTAGCTGTTACTTTAGCTGCTAAGGATCTGACCGGGCGAGCTTTGCTCGAAATGCCGCCCTATCAAATTGAACTGTCGCTTGATCACTTCGTTATTGGCGCTATCGTAGCCTTTTTTGTATTTTACATTCTTGTCCGGCTGATTCTCGGGATATTTCAGTTCAGCGAACGGCATCGGCATAAAAAAACGGACGAAATGTTACTTTCGGGATTGAAAGCTTATTTTGACGGTGATTTTATTAAAGCACAAAAAAATGCTGCAATTGCGTCGAAGCTAGCAGACTCATCGATTGCCAAAGCACTCGGTGCAGTGATTGCTGCCCGGTCAGCGCAGGTATTGGGCGCGGCAACAGAGCGTGATCAATATCTCAAAGCGGCACTGGCGGAAGCGCCTGAGGAGAAATCGCTGTGCCTTGCAGCCAAAACAGAGTTTCTGTTGGATGAGGGACGGTATCAAGATGCCTTAAATACTTTGCATTCTCTGTATTCTGAAGGAGGATTGCAATCAACCGCTGTTTTACAATTGGAATTGGAGGCGCAGAAACAAGCGGGCAATTGGGATGCCGTGATTGAACTGGCTGAGATTCTTGCAAAGCGTGTTTCGACCAATAAAGCGCTCGTAAAAAAGATTAAGCACGAGGCGCAAATAGAAAATATCCGCAGCAGGGCTACTGATTTACAGTCATTGAACCAGTATTGGCAAAGTATCTCTCCGATTGAGAAAATGGATAGCAAAATTTCTGTCGCGGCAGTTCGTGCTTATGTTTCGCTAGGAAACTGTACCATGGCGCATCATATTATTGAGCAAAACGTTCCCATGACCTGGGACGACGAATTGATAGCACTGTATTCGGAATGTTTGGATTATCACGTGCACAGACAAATTGAGTGTGCTGAGGTTTGGCTGAGATCCCAGCCTAATAATGCGCAACTATTATTGACTTTGGGTAAATTATGTACGCATTGTGAGCTGTGGGGCAAGGCGCAGAATTATTTGGAAGCCAGCTTATCGGTTGAGTCGGGACATAAAGCGCATTTTGCGTTGGCCCAGTTGCACGAGAAGTTGGGTAAGCATGAGCTGGCAATGAGTCACTATAACAAAGGGCTTGAATTGACTTTGGAGCATTTAAGCTAAGTTTTTTGCACAACGGAAGGATTGCTGGTTGAAGGTGTGAATACATCGGAGAAGAAAGCATCTTTTGGTAAATTGCGATAGCTGACGAAGTCTTGATAAGCGGCTTTAACCATTGCGGGCGCGCCACAAGCATACACTTGTTGCATCGCTAAAGTCTCGAAGTCTTGCATGACCGCTTCGTGCACTAAACCAGTTCTTCCTTTCCAGTTGTCGGTAACTGATGGCTCCGATAATACCGGAACAAATGAAAAGTTCTCGTGTTGCTGCCAGCTAGCGGCTAGATCGGCTAAATATAAATCGGCCTTGGTACGAGCACCCCAATAAAGGATCATTTTGCGCTTGTGATTCCGATGATTCTCATGGTGAAAAACATGTTCAAGAATGCTTTTGATCGGCGCAAATCCAGTACCGCTTGCCAGGAAAATGATCGAGGTAGCTTTTTCATCGGCAGCTTCGCGCAAAAAGAATGATCCGAGAGGGCCGGTAAACCGAAGTATGTCTTTAACCTTCATGTGGCTAAAAACGTACTCAGTAAAAGCTCCGCCTGGATAGTTGCGCGCGTGTAATTGTAATAACTCATCGTCATGAGGCGGGTTGGCTAGAGAGAAGCTGCGGCGTTTACCATCTTTGAGAAGGATGTCGATGTATTGGCCCGCTAGGAATTGCAATCGTTGATTCGCGGGAAGTTTGAGAGAAATAACCATTACATCCGGGGCGACAAGTTCGAGTTTTTGCACACGGCACGGCAATGTCTTAATTTGTATGCCTTTGGTAGCGTCGATTTCATGGCATTCAATGATCAAGTCGGATAGTGGAACGGCGCAACAGAATAAGGCGCTGCCTGATTTCTTTTCATCTGCTGTCAAAGCTTCATCGCTATGGTGACCATAATCGACTTTTCCTTGGATGATTTTTCCCTTACAAACTCCGCAAGATCCATTCCGGCAACCGTAAGGTAGTGCAAAACCTTCACGGAGTGCTGCTTCAAGAATGGTTTCACCAGGTTCTGCAGATAACACCTGTCCGCTAGGTTGGATGATGATTTGATGCGACATTGAGCGCTAATTAATATTGATTGTAAATAAGAAAAATTATTTTTATGAAAAAAACGCTATTAATTGTTGGTTGTGGTGATGTTGCTCTGAGAACAGCACCATTATTAAAAGATAAATACCGGGTGCTTGGCTTGTATCGTAATGCGAAAAGCATTGATCGCTTGCGATCACACGGCATTATCCCAATTTATGGAGATCTCGATTTTCCGAAGACTCTAAAAAAACTTGCCGGAATTGTGCAAATAGTTTTGCATTTAGCTCCGCCGCCTGGATATGGATTACAAGACCGCAGAACGGCGCATTTACTATCCGCATTGAGCGGATCACACAAAAACCTTTATCGGATTTTACCACAACGGCTTATCTATATCAGTACCAGCGGGGTGTATGGTGACTGCCATGGCGCCTTAATCGATGAAACATATCCAACTCGACCTGTAAATGAACGTGCGATTCGTAGAGTCGATGCTGAAAAACAGATACGCCGCTGGGGGCAGCGGGAACATGTGAGTGTATCAATTTTACGCGTGCCGGGTATTTATGCAGAGAACCGATTGCCCTTGAGTCGTTTGCGAGAGGGACATCCGGCACTTATCGATGTCGAGGATAGTTTTACGAATCATATTCATGCGGATGACCTCGCTCGAATTATTTGTGCTGCCATCTATCATGGAAAACCCCATCGGGTCTATCATGCGAGTGATGATTCACAGCTTAGGATGGGGCAATATTTTGATCTGGTCGCTGATCATTTCGGATTGCCTCGACCTCCTCGTATTACTCGCAATCAAGCACAGCAACAGATTTCTCCTGCGATGCTATCTTTCATGAACGAATCAAGGATTCTCAATAATCTTCGGATAAAAAAAGAATTACACGTTAAATTTGTGTACCCGACTGTGGGCGAAGGCATTAAAGCTGCATCGCGAGGTAATTAGCAGATTATGGATGCAAGCATAGTTTCCTTTCGATTTTTTTCTCAGTAAGACTTTAAACTGTGCCGTTAACCCGGGACAACTTTGAATAACCATCAGCGATTTCTTCAAGTTTGAGCGAAGTTAGTTTTGCCTGTTTGGGGTTCAGTTGATTCTATGGATTCCCGGGTTTTAAGGAGTTATATTTATGGCGACCCTAATTGCACAATCAGAAAAGAAACTGAAAGAAATTAATTATTCGTGGGAAGGTAAAGATAAAACAGGGAAACAACTAAAAGGAGAAATGCGGGCTGCTGGAACTGTCGTTGTGACTGCGACATTGCGCCGGCAAGGAATAAAAGTAACAAAAATAAAGAAAACCCAGTCCGGCGGTAAGATCACCGATAAAGACATTACGCTCTTTACGCGTCAATTGGCAACCATGATGAAGTCCGGCGTGCCGTTATTACAAGCTTTCGATATCGTTGCCAGAGGACATACCAACCGCGCTGTAAGTAGGTTATTGATTGATATAAAAACAGATGTGGAAACAGGTAGTAACTTGACGGATGCATTTCGAAAATATCCACTTTACTTTGATGCGCTCTATTGTAACCTTGTTGGAGCGGGCGAGGCCGCAGGGATACTCGATAGTATTTTAGATCGGCTAGCAACCTATAAAGAAAAAATTCAGGCGATCAAGGGAAAAATTAAATCCGCGCTTTTCTATCCGATTTCAATCATCGCAGTGGCTTTTATCATTACTGCCGTGATAATGATTTTTGTGATTCCGGCTTTTAAAGATTTGTTTGAAGGTTTCGGTGCCGAGTTGCCGGCTCCGACACTTCTAGTCATGACAGTCTCTGATTTTTTTGTGGATTATTGGTGGGCCATTTTTGGGATTGTTGGCGGCGGAGTCTATGGATTCCTGTATGCATGGAAGAGATCGGTTCCGATGCAACGTATTATGGATCGTTTCATGTTAAAACTGCCGATTTTTGGAGAGGTCATCCGTAAAGCTACTATTGCACGTTGGTCTCGTACACTTTCAACAATGTTCGCAGCGGGGGTTCCATTAGTTGATTCATTAGATTCCGTCGCTGGCGCGGCTGGAAATTATGTTTATTATGAAGCAACCAAGAGCATTCAGCTAGAGGTCAGTACTGGTAATAGCTTGATGGCTTCGATGGCTGGTGTTAATGTCTTTCCAAGCATGGTCATCCAAATGGTGGCCATTGGTGAGGAGGCGGGGTCGCTGGATTCGATGTTGGGTAAAATCGCCGATTTCTACGAAGCGGAAGTGGATGATGCGGTTGCCGCACTTTCAAGTTTGATGGAACCAATGATTATGGTTGTTTTGGGAACATTGATCGGCGGTATGGTGGTCGCCATGTATTTACCCATTTTCAAGATGGGTTCTGTCGTTAGTTAAAGCTCAGATAGCTAATAATCCAACTAAATTCATTTGCAAATGACCATGGCCTATCAAACTATGCTGCAGGAGGAGCCAGGAATTTTTATCATGGCAGCCTCAATACTAGGATTGCTGGTTGGAAGTTTTTTAAATGTTGTCATATACCGCTTGCCGGAAATGATGCGAAGAAATTGGTCTGAACAATGTGCGGAACTGCGAGGCGAGGCGTTCGAAAAACAGCCAGCGTTTAATCTAATTTCTCCACGATCTGCCTGTCCCGAGTGCGGACATAAAATATCCGTATGGGAAAATATCCCGATTATCAGTTATCTTGTGCTGCGAGGACGTTGTTCGCAATGCCATGAACGGATTCCTTTGCGTTACCCGCTCGTTGAAGCCGTTACGGCTGTACTGAGTGGTGTCGTTGCCTGGCATTTTGGTTATGGCATTATTACCGCTGCAGTATTAATTTTTGTGTGGGCACTTATTGTTCTGGCGGTTATTGATATAAACACACAATTGCTGCCAGATGATATAACGCTACCGTTGCTTTGGTTGGGATTATTGATCAATTTGAACGATGTTTTTACGGATTCTCAATCCTCAATTATTGGAGCTGTTGCCGGTTATTTATCGTTGTGGTCAATTTATTGGTGTTTCAAGCTTCTAACGGGTAAAGAAGGTATGGGGTATGGCGATTTCAAATTGCTATCCGCGATCGGTGCATGGTTAGGCTGGAGTATGCTCCCAGTAGTGATTATTTTTTCATCCCTTGTAGGAGCTTTAGTTGGTATTGGACTGATAATTGCGGCTAAGCTACAAAAAAATATTCCAATACCTTTTGGTCCTTATCTGGTTGGCGGCGCTCTAATAGCTTTATTTTGGGGTGAAGAACTAACCCATCGTTATCTTGGTTTGTTTTAACTCATGACTTTTGTCGTTGGTTTAACCGGTGGAATCGGTTGCGGGAAATCAAGTGCAAGTGGATTTTTTTCTGAACTAGGCATTGATGTCATTGATACAGATGTTATTGCCAGGCAATTAACTCAACCTGGCGGTCAAGCTATTGATCAAATAAGAGAAACATTTGGGAATGCTTTTCTTGCGGATAATGGTTCGCTGGATAGAAAAAAAATGCGTAACTTAGTTTTTTCGGACGTTAAATCGAAGGTAAAGCTTGAAAAGATTCTTCATCCGCTGATTCTCAGTGAAGTTGTTCAGCTTGTGAAAAAAGCACAATCACCTTATATCGTCGTCGTTATCCCATTGTTACTGGAAACTAAAGATTATGATGATTTGATTGATCGTATTCTTGTTATTGATTGCGAGGAACAGCAGCAGATTTCACGTACCATGGAGAGAAGTCAGCTTTCTGAGCAATTCGTTAAAGCAGTTATGGCAACACAAATTACTAGGAAGGACCGGTTGCAGAGGGCTGATGATGTCATATATAACGATCAGGATATTGAGTCCTTAAAAATCCAAGTTGCTCGGGTGCATGGTAAATATATGATTATGAGTGGTAATTTGTAGAATTTCAAAGCTGTTCGATGAGAAACTTTTTGGGAAAAATTTCTTTTTGTGAAATAATCTTTTGTCGAAACTAAATTAAGACTTAGTCATTCCTTTTTTCTTCTTTGGATGTATTGTTATTGTGATTTGTTACGAACACCCGCTTAATGAGCGCATCCGTACACTTCTTAGACTTGAAGATTTATTTAATAGAATAGATTTCTTTTCTAGCAAGGATACTGCTACAGAGCATCATGCTTCATTGGTTGCATTATTTGAAGTACTCGAGATTACCAGTCGTGCCGATATTAAATCGGATCTGCTGCAAGAATTAGAACGGCAAAAGCAAATTCTGGAAATGCTGAGGAAAAACCCGGAGGTTTCTGAAGCGGTGCTGGATGGCATACTGGCAGACATAAAAACTACTTTTCGTGAAATGCTGGTTTTTCCTGGGAAGGTTGGTGAGCATTTGCGTGAGAACGAATGGTTAATGGCGATCAAACAGCGTATGGGAATACCTGGCGGTTGCTGTGTTTTCGACTTACCGTCCTATCATTACTGGCTTAACTTGGATCCTGCCCTGCGGCATCAAGATTTTAGCGAGTGGTTGACGCCGTTCTTGCCTATTCGAAATGCATTTGGAATCGTTCTTCACCTCTTAAGAAAGAGTGGTAGAACGCTTCAAGTCATAGCAAATCAGGGGATTTTCCAGCAAGCCGGATCAGAATATTCTGCGCATATGCTGAGGATCAACCTGAGCGATCAGCTGCCCTGCGTACCAGAAATTAGCGCTAATAAATATGCTTTAAATATTCGTTTCATTCCGACCCAGTCCGGGCAAAAGAGCAGAGTTTATGAAGGTGACGTTACATTTGAACTGACTTTTTGTAATCTTTGATAACATTCATCTTATCTGCTCTAAATTCAGCTGCTTTTTCCATATCATCTTCCTCATAGATAGTTAGGGTGTTGAGTTTCACTTTCACAGCGTTCCGGTATAAAGAGAATCTCGCATTGTTCCGTAACAGGAGTTCATAATTCCTAGTAAAAGATCTGAGTAGCAGCGAGGGATCGATCCCGGCTCGAGTCAATAAATTTGATATGTTTGATGAGATCTAAGAATTGATAAGAGGTAATCTGCTTTGCTGCTATTTTTATTCTATTTGAACAACGCATTTTCAAAAAATGATGAGCTTAACTGATAAGCATTCAATTAATTTGTGTTTTTTATTGGATAGCCCAATAACTGGATGTACAGCTTCTATGAGATCGGTATGAGTCAAGACATGAATGCAAATCCCTCTGTCATCGCACGCGAGACATTGAAGCAGCTTGCGATACTTAAGATTCCACCTACACCGGACAGCTATCACAAGCTATACGATCAAATTGCGGGAAATCCGGATCATCAAATTTCAGTTTCGACAGCAAAAATGCTTTCTGAATTAGCGAAGGAATTTCCGCGTCATACAACACCATTACTTAATTGTGCAAATAATTTGGAACAAGCGGTTACCGAGAAAAGTTGGTTAAAATTTAAATCTGCACTACTGAAATTTCTGACAGCAGAAAATTTGGATACGGATGTTGCAACACTCCCGGTTACTACCAAAAATAAAGCTACTGTTAGTTGGGCGGAAATTATTGGATATTTAATGAATGAAACCAATAATTCCAACAATGTTTCCCTTGTCGCTAAGAAAAGAAAATCCATAGAAAAAGTACTTAACGAATTTTCAGATAACTCGGAGCTATTGCATGCCAATTTCGTTGCGTTGATTCAGTCATGGAAGATTTCTACAGGATCCAACGAACAAGCCGAAACAACCGAGGAAATTCCATCGCAAGAGAAGTTTGTCGGCCAACAATTTCAAGGATCATGCGATAAAGAAGATATCCTAAAGAAAGAATATGATATCAGTGGATATGTCGGTCAACTACTAGGATTAATGGCGCAAGTGCTTGAACGCATTATTGCAAACCAAATTCAGGATGAAGTTCTGGCTGGTGAAGCGAAGCGGTTGGCTCGCCAAGTATTAGGAGTGCAGAATAAGCTAGCGATGGAAAAATTCATAGCGGACTTCCAGGAATTCTGCAGTAAGTGCGAGACAGATGAAAATAGTAATGATTTAGTACAGCAAGGCTTGCTTAAGTTATTAAATCTACTAATGGACAGTACAGGAGAATTGCTTTCGGAAGATCGGTGGATTAAATCGCAACTGACCAAATTAAAGAAAGCGATGTCCGGTTCGCTGGATATGCAGGTGATTTCTCAAGCAGAGGCCTTGCTGGAAAAAATAGTTCAGCGACAACTTCGTATCAAGCAAAATCTGAGCGAAACCAGGGAGACCATGCAGAAAATGGTTGCTTCCTTGATTTCGAATCTTGAAGAATTGTCGGATGCAACGGGTGGGTATTACGATAAGTTGGAGTATTATTCAGATAAAATCAAGCAAACCAAGGATATCAAGGGACTTAATCAGTTGCTTGCAGAGATTATGCTGGAAACTCAGAAAGTGCAAAAGAGTGTATTGACACATCGTAGCGATTTATTAGTTGCACAAACTGAAATGAACGCTGCGCAAAGTCAGATTACTCAGCTTGAAGCACAGTTACAGGAAATGAGTGAGCAGGTACAGGAAGATCATCTCACCGGTGCGTTGAATCGGCGTGGATTCGATAATGCCTTTCGACGTGAAGTGACCTACTTAAGCCATACTCAAGGACTTCTCTGTTTCGCCCTGCTGGATATTGATAATTTCAAGCAATTAAACGATACCCATGGACATCAAGTTGGTGATGATGCGCTGGTATATCTGGTAGAAGCAGTTAAGGAAACATTACGGCGGGAAGATGTAATATCACGTTATGGCGGCGAGGAGTTCGCAATTTTGCTTCCGAATTCCGCGCTAAAAGAAGCGATATCAACGATTGCAAGAATAAAACGGTACTTAACCAAGAAATTTTTCTTGCATGGCAACAATCGATTGTTGATTACGTTCAGCGCCGGTGTCGCGCAATATCAACCCGGTGAATCGCAGGAAAGTTTGTTTAAACGTGCCGACGAAGCTTTATATCGAGCCAAGAGTAGCGGCAAGAACCAAATTGTTGCCGCCGAATAATCGTAAACTTATTATCGGCATTACGCTTTTGATAGCCGGAATTCAGTCAGAAGCTGTCACTACGGTCCAACCGGAAAAAGCCTGGATAATTCCGGGTTCAGACAAGCCACATTTTTTCTAGGGTTTTCTCTAAATCATCCAAAGCGGATCCCATTACTAATCCAGCGCAACTATGATATACCCATAACTCACACGCAATCGGTTGGTGCAAGTTGTTTCTTCCACGAATTTTAAATTTGCGCCAAGCCATCACCGGCTGATCTCCCGCAGTGCTATCGACACATAGCCATTCGGCCTTATCCAATATGACTTCCAAGCCGCGATGCTGCTGCAAGGGGACGCGTAGCGGACAGCCTAATCGCAGCAGGGCAAGGCGTCCCCGGTTATAGCAGAAAGCATCAATTTGCTTGGGATAAATACGCAGCGGGTGAGATAATGTATCATCCAATTCACTCGATTCCCTTATGTGTTGCTACGAGTTGCTTGAGTATCTTTTTTTCCTTCAATAAAAACCCGGCTGGCTCGAATATCTTCTGCCTCGATCGTCATCAAATCAACGCTGGTCAGAGATTTCTTCCCGCCTGAAAATAACCGGTTGGCTTGCCGCAAACGCGCTCGATCCAGAGCGTTCCTGACTGAACGGGCGTTCGCGAAATATTCCTGGGTCATTCGCAACTGGATATATTCGATAAACGCTTCTTCGCCATCAGGGCTAAACCGGTAATTTTGTGCCGCCAGCATTAGCTTGGCGATTGCAACCAATTCATCGGCGCCGTAATCAGGAAAATCAACGTGATGAGCGATACGCGAACGCATGCCCGGATTACTCTGGAAGAATTTATCCATCCGGTCCTTGTATCCCGCCAAAATGACCACCAGATCATCGCGATTGTTCTCCATCGTTTGCAGCAGGATTTCGATGGACTCGGCGCCGTAGTCGCGCTCATTTTCCGGCTTGTAAAGGTAGTAAGCTTCGTCGATAAATAGCACACCGCCCATGGCGCGTTTGATCACTTCTTTGGTTTTCGGAGCTGTGTGTCCGATGTATTGACCCACCAAATCATCTCGCGTGACTGAAACCAGATGACCTTCCCGGACATAGCCCAAGCGATGCAAAATTTCCGACATGCGCGATGCAACGGTTGTTTTGCCGGTACCCGGATTGCCCGTGAAGCACATGTGCAAGCTCGGAGCGCCTGCGGATAATCCAAGTTGTTTGCGGACACGATCCACGAGCAGCAAAGCGGCTATTTCATGAATACGGGTTTTCACCGGTTTTAACCCGATCAATTCACGATCCAGTTTATCCAATACTTCATGTATATTCGATTGTCGAAATTCCGCATCCAGATCGACTGATTGTTCGAGCGCTTGCACTTTTAGATTTTCAGATTGCTTAACCATGATAGATCCTTTGAACCCGGTGATTAGATTCTGAGTATTTTTTTAAGTAACCAAAATAAATTTAACTTGAAACTGTCGATTGATCGATGGAACTCAGCCTTCATGTCGACTGAGATATTTTCAGCCTTGTCGAGTTTATTTAATTTGCGATACATCTTTGTTATTCTCCTGCAAGAAGAATGATCGGTTTTGCTATTCACTGGTCAGCGGATAGCAATTTTCATACCCTTCTCTTGACAAGCTTGAAAAACGGTCACGCCGCCTCGCGGCGATAAAAACAAGCGCAGAATACCGGTTTAGCCTTAGCTGGCTCGAATACATTTTCCGACAGCCTGTTTTAATGCGACTGCGCACAAAAAGAGAAGGGTATTTATTTTTAGTAACGTTCTCCTTCAGGTTTGTCTGTTGCATACGAGTGAATAGCGTATTGGACATGTCTGCCAGCCGTTTCCTGGCGAACCAAACCGAAACCGGGTTCTTTATCCGGCCGGTTAACGATGTATGACATCGTCGGGCTTTCAACGCCGCGGGTCGAATTGAAAGCCGTTACGCGGATATAATGGTTAGGAAATGTTTTGCGGCAATTGTTAATTTCGAGCAGGATTCCCGCGGGATCTTTCAAGTCGAACATGGGATTGCCATACATTTCCCAGTAGGTATTGCGCGGATGCGGATCATCGGTATATTCGATGCCGATTGCCCAGCCATTTTTCAGCGCATACTTGAGCTGTGCCGAGATTTGCTTGTCGGTCAGCGGGGGCAGGAAAGAAAATTGCCCCTGTGTAACTATATTACCTTGATTGGTCATCATAATTGCTTCTCCTGAAAAGATTAAACATTTGCAGTTGTGGAAGGCACAAAGTCAGCGGTATCCGTGGAGTCGTAGTTAAAGGTGATATCTTTCCACGTATCCAATGCTTGTTTGAGCGGCGTGCACCATTTCGCAGCATCTGCAAGAATTTGCGGGCCTTCTTTTACGTAATCCCGGCCCTCATTGCGCGCCAAAATCATAGCTTCAAGTGCTACACGATTTGCTACTGCGCCAGCCTGGATGCCTTGAGGGTGGCCAATGGTACCGCCACCGAACTGCAGTATCACATCTTCGCCGAGATAATCGATCAACTGATGCATCTGACCGGCATGAATACCACCCGAAGCAACCGGCATACATTTATTCAATGATGCCCAGTCTTGATCAAAGAACAATCCATGCTCCAGGCTTTTTTCAGTACGTGTTTCGCGCAAGGTGTCGTAAAAACCCTTGATCATCAGCGGATCGCCTTCGAGCTTGCCTACAACGGTACCTGCATGAATGTGATCTACTCCGGCCATCCGCATCCACTTACAAATCACACGGAAATTCATGCCGTGATTTTTCTGGCGTGAATAGGTCGAATTACCCGCACGATGCAGATGCAATATCATGTCGTTCCTACGCGCCCATTTCGCCATCGATTGAATGGCGGTGTAGCCGACTACCAGGTCTATCATGACAATGACCGAACCGAGCGATTTGGCGAATTCGGCGCGTTCATACATATCTTCCATAGTTCCAGCGGTAACATTCAGATAGTGCCCTTTGACTTCACCCGTGGCCGCAGATGCTTTATTCACTGCTTCCATGCAATACAGGAAACGATCACGCCAGTGCATGAAAGGCTGAGAATTGATGTTTTCATCGTCTTTCATAAAATCGAGACCGCCTTTCAAGCCCTCGTAGACTACCCGGCCGTAGTTACGTCCCGATAATCCCAACTTCGGCTTGGTGGTGGCGCCAAGCAATGGCCGGCCAAATTTATCCAGACGCTCCCGTTCGACCACAATACCAGTAGCCGGTCCTTGAAAAGTTTTGAGGTAGGCAACCGGAATACGCATGTCTTCCAGACGCAACGCTTTAACCGCTTTAAAACCGAATACATTGCCAATGATCGAAGCGGTTAAGTTGGCGATCGATCCTTCTTCAAACAAATCCAGATCGTAGGCGATATAGGCGAAATACTGCTGATCGGTTTTGGTACCCGGACCGGTATTGGGGACTGGATCAACCCGGTAGGCCTTGGCGCGATACAGTTCGCATGCGGTCAAGCGATCGGTCCACACCACTGTCCAAGTCGCGGTCGAAGATTCACCGGCGACGGCTGCCGCTGCTTCTTCCGGTTCGACGCCGGCCTGCGGCGTAATCCGGAACAATGCGATGACATCGGTATCTTTGGGAATATAGTCCGGTTCCCAGTAGCCCATTTTTTTATAGGGGATGACGCCGGATTTGTAGCGTTCTTTGCCTTCTTTGATGGTTTCTGAAGCCATAATGATCTCCATATAGTTGTGAAATGAACCCGCACGGTAGATGGTTTGAGTCAGGAGGTTTTTACCAGCGGGTCAAAAATAGTGTAGAATTTTTGAACCATAAATAAAAATAAATTGTTTAAATGATATCGATAGATTAAAACCTATTGTTAAGAAATGAGGAGGCTGCGATGCGCCATAGCACTATCCGGCAACTGGAGGTTTTTGAAGCGATTGCGCGTTTAAATAGCTTTACACGTGCGGCTGAAGAGTTATTTCTGACGCAACCGACAGTGTCGATGCAAATCAAGAAACTGACCGATGATATTGGTTTGCCGCTTTTTGAACAGGTCGGGAAAAAGATTTATCTGACTGAAGCTGGAAAAGAGTTGTATCAGACTTGCCAAGGGATTTTTGAACACTTCTCGCGCTTCGAGATGGCCGTTTCGAACATGAAAGGTTTGAAATCGGGAAAGTTGCGGCTGGCGGTGGTGACGACCGCGAAATACTTCACGCCGCGGCTGTTAGGCACGTTTTGCCAGCAGTATCCGGGCATTGATGTTTCCTTAAAAGTCACTAATCGCGAGCGAGTTTTGGAGCGTTTGACCGGTAATCAGGATGATCTGTTTATTCTGGGGCAGGTTCCGGAATCAATTGATGCCGTTTCCGAAGTTTTTCTGGATAATCTATTGGTCGTGCTGGCGGCTGCGGATCATCCGCTGGCCGATCAAAAGAACATCAGTATCGATCGGATTTGCGAAGAATCTTTTATCATGCGCGAGCCGGGTTCCGGAACGCGCATGGCCACTGAGCGTTTTTTCAACGACCATAACAAGAAACTGAAAGTCCGCATGGAATTGGGCAGCAATGAAGCGATCAAACAGGCGCTCGTGGGGCGCTTGGGAATTGCAGTGTTGTCGCGGCATACGCTGGCATTGGATGGCCCGATGGGACAACTGGCGGAATTGAATGTTGAAGGTTTTCCGATTGAACGGCACTGGTATTTTGCGTACCCCTCGGGCAAGCAGTTATCGGTTGTGGCGCAAGCATTTTTGGAATACTTAAGGCATGCTGATGATTATCTCGAAGATTTGTCTTGCCGTCATGCCATTTCCGGGCATTGTCCGTTACTAAAAAACGGTTAAACGATTCAATCCGATGATTTGCCGAATTGTAATTAATTTAACATATTGAAATAGGGGGGTGCGATGACTCAATATATCGCCTGGTTTGATCAGTTAAACATGCGCGATGTCGCTTCGGTCGGCGGCAAAAATGCTTCGCTGGGGGAAATGATCAGCCGCTTGTCTCAGGCCGGCGTCAACGTGCCGAACGGTTTTGCCACGACGACGTTGGCGTACCGCGAGTTTCTACAGGCTAACGGATTGGTGGAACGTATCAACGGTTTGCTGGCTGGATTGAATGTCGATGACATCAATGCTCTGACGGCCGCCGGTAAAGCGATCCGCGGCTGGGTGCTCGATGCCGTCATGCCGGATGCCATTCAGGCTGCAATCGCACAGGCGTACGAGAAACTCGCCGCCGATAGCGGCGGTGATATTTCGTTTGCGGTGCGTTCGTCCGCGACCGCCGAGGACTTGGCCGATGCCTCGTTTGCCGGGCAGCAGGAAACATTGCTGAACGTGCAAGGCTTGCCGCACATTCTAGCGGCGGTCAAAACGGTGTTCGCTTCGCTGTATAACGATCGCGCCATTGCTTATCGCGTGCACCAAAATTTCCCGCATGAAAAAGTGTATCTGTCCGCCGGTATCCAGAAAATGGTACGCAGCGATCTCGGCGCCAGCGGGGTGATGTTCACACTCGATACCGAATCCGGCTTCCGCGACGCGATTTTCATCACATCGGCGTATGGATTGGGTGAAACCATCGTGCAAGGAACCGTCAATCCCGACGAGTTTTATGTATACAAACGCGGACTCGCGGCCGGAAAGCCCGCGATCCTGTCGCGGCGGTTGGGCAGCAAAGCGATCGAAATGGTGTATGCGGACAAACAGAGCAGCGGCAATGCATTCACGTTGACCCGTGAAGTCGAACCCGCCCGGCGCAATCGTTTCTCGCTGACGGATGCGCAAGTTGAGGCGCTGGCGCGTCAGGCGATGATCATCGAGCAGCACTACGGCCGCCCGATGGATATCGAGTGGGCATTGGATGGTCAGGATGGGCAACTGTACATTGTGCAGGCGCGTCCGGAAACTGTCGAAAGCCGTGCTGCAGCGGTGCTGGAGCGGTTCAAGCTGACCGGCAGCGGCAGCGTTGTGGCGGAAGGCCGCGCCATCGGCAGCAAAATCGGGCAAGGTACCGCTCGCTTGATCGCCGGAGCCGGTCAAATGCACTTGGTACAACCGGGCGATGTGTTGGTCACCGATATGACCGATCCGGATTGGGAGCCGATCATGAAACGCGCCTCGGCGATTGTCACCAACCGCGGCGGACGAACCTGCCACGCGGCGATCATCGCGCGCGAAATGGGTATTCCGGCGGTGGTCGGCTGCGGCGATGCTACGGCGTCGATCAAAGACGGCGCGCCGGTCACGGTTTCCTGCGCCGATGGGGATACCGGCCTGGTTTACGACGGCTTGCTGCCATTCGAGCATAGTGTCGCGGATTCCGGCGAGTTGCCGGATTTACCGCTGAAAATCATGATGAACGTCGGCAATCCGTCGCACGCTTTCTCGTTTGCGCGCTTGCCCAATCAAGGCGTAGGGCTGGCGCGGCTGGAATTCGTTATCAACAACATGATCGGCATTCATCCCAAGGCGTTGCTTGAATTTGAGCGTTTGCCAAGCGATTTGCAGCAGGAAATCACGAATCGCATAGCCGGTTATGCAAATCCGGTGAGCTTTTATGTCGACAAATTGACCGAGGGCATCGCCACGCTGGCGGCGGCGTTTTATCCGCACCCGGTGATTGTGCGCACCTCCGATTTTAAATCTAATGAATACGCCAACTTGCTGGCGGGAAACCGCTACGAGCCGCATGAAGAAAACCCGATGATCGGTTTCCGCGGCGCTTCGCGCTATGTGTCGCCCGATTTCCGCGATTGTTTTGAACTCGAATGCCGGGCGTTGCGTAATGTGCGCGATGCAATGGGATTGACCAACGTCGAGATTATGATCCCGTTTTGCCGCACGCTGGAAGAAGCCGCGCAAGTAACGGCGTTGCTGGCGGTGCAAGGATTGAAACGCGGCGAGAACGGCTTGCGCGTGATCATGATGTGCGAAATTCCATCGAATGCGGTGCTGGCGGAGGAATTCTTGCAGTACTTCGACGGCTTCTCCATCGGCTCGAACGATATGACCCAGCTCACGCTCGGCGTCGACCGCGATTCCGCGCTGGTGTCGCAGGTGTTCGACGAGCGTAACCCGGCGGTAAAGAAACTGTTGAAAATGGCCATTGATGCATGTCGCAAGCAAGGTAAATATATCGGTATTTGCGGGCAAGGGCCGTCCGATTATCCGGATTTTGCCGCCTGGCTGTACGAGCAAGGCATCAGCAGCCTGTCGCTGAATCCCGATACGGTGGTGCAAACCTGGCTGGATATTGGTCGCTTGAGCAAGCGCTGATGACGCAAAAACGCACGGTTTTTTACTTATCCGACCGCACCGGCATTACCGCAGAAACGCTGGGTCACAGCTTATTGACCCAGTTCGACGGTATCGCCTGGGATGCCGTCAACGTGCCGTTTCTGGACGATCTCGATAAGGCCAAGACAGTATTGTTGCAGATCAATCAAGCTGCGGAACGTGACGGATCCCGGCCGCTGGTGTTCAGCACGTTGCAGCAAGCGGAAATACTCGATGTGATTAAACAAGGCAATTGCCGTGTTTACGATTTTTTCGAAGCGTTTACCCATCCGGTCGAGGAAGAATTGCGTCAGCCATCCGCGCGTAAAGCCGGACGTTCGCACGGCTTGCAGGACAGCCTGGCGTATTTCAAGCGGATCGACGCGATTAATTATGTGCTGGCGCATGACGACGGCGTCAATCCCAAGCATTTCGCGCAAGCCGACATTATCCTGACCGGCGTGTCGCGTTCCGGTAAAACGCCGACCTGCCTATATTTAGGATTGCAGTACGGCATCGCTGCGGCGAATTACCCGTTGACGCCGGACGACATGGGCGTGCAGCAGCTTCCAGCGGTGCTCGAACCGGTTAAACACAAACTGTTCGGCTTGACGCTAACCCCGGCGCAACTGCATTTCATCCGCCAGCAACGCCGCCCGGATAGCCAATACGCCTCGCTGAGTCAATGCCAGCAGGAAATCCAGTGGCAGGAAGCGTTGTTTAACCGGTTCGATATCCCGCATCTCGATACCACGCGCATTTCCATCGAGGAAATCAGTGCGATCATTCTGGATCGTTGCGGATTGAAACGGCAGTTGTATGGGTGAGGTGATGTGAATCTGGAAATTGGGATTTTGAGTGATCTTAGGAATGTTTCTATGAAGTGATTCTCCTAAGAACCTTCCCATTTTTTAGATACTATTTCAGATCTAGGGTGGTAAATTTCAGCAGGATCCCGGATGGTGCAGGCCTATTGGGATAGTTCGCTGTTGTATATTTTTCCACCTCGGTAATCATTTGGTTGGCATTCAGAAAATACTTTCATAATTTCAAAACGAAGTTCTGCGTGATTAGCCTCTGGTATTTCTCGACTAAGGCATATTTCTCCGTGTGCCGGATTGTGCTCTTCGGCTGTGTCGTATAAACACAGAGCCTTTTGATTATCAATTGTTATGCTCCTTAGATTGTTGCATGTAGCGATTAGAACTCTATTCCAAGATCGTTCCTTTTTAGGATCGTTTGCAAGAAAATCTGATACAAATCTGCTTAATTCATCATTTGAGGCTATCTTTTCACGCTGTATTGAGCAACCGCGATTAAAAATATGACTGATGATACTTGGTTTAATTTTTCCATTCTTTTTATTTATGTGTATTGGAGAAAAAACAAATCTAGCAATCAATTCTTCATTAGCAATTGGATAAGGCGAAAACTTGCTTGTTTTTTTGGATTCGCAGCCACAATCAGGTGCAGCCTCATAAATCAGTGCAACTCTATCCTCTTTCTTTGTTGTATTTAGGTTGAGTTTTTGGCAATCACACTCAGCTTTCTTGCCAAAAAACTTTTTGATTAGATTTTTAAACACCGATAAGGATTGATAGTACAGCAGGAACTTCTATTGAGTTAAATGAAAGCGTTCCTTTATGCCTATCATCATTTTTGGTTTTAATAAAATATGCGATGCGCTCATTGCCAAGAAATTCTAGGTCTGCATAAAAACCTTTGTCGTTCCAGTAAAGCGAAACATTTCCATTAGCATGAAGCATTGGTTCTGGAAGCTCGACTGATTCTCTAATTAGATGCATAAAACTAACGGCATCTTTGATTGAATTTTCTGATGGTTGGCGAGCTCCTTCACCATCCCAGCCGTTTTCAAATAATATCCAAGATCTGATTTCACCAATAATTTTTTCATAATCAGTGGTTGATCTTGTGTATTCATTTAAATTTAAATCATGGCTTTGCGTAGTTACACCAGACGTTTTAGGCCTTATTTCGGTAGTAAATGCACGATCAGTGTATGTTCTTATCGAATATGAAGCAAATTGTTCTGATGATGACGGCAAGCTGTTCATAGTTGGAATTGCTATTGAAGTCGTCAATAGTCCCCAAACAAAATGAGTAGTTTTTGCTGTACTTGTAATAGCCATTATATTTCTTCGTTTAAAGCAATTCGTCGGCACATTTTTTCAACAATCAACTCACTTAGTACAGATTTACTAAAATCATGGATATCATTCAGATGGTTTTCGATTATTGAAAATGGATTTTCAGTGTTATCTAACGGTATATAAGATGGTTGATTGAATTGATCGGTAACAGTGATAGCAATTGATACGATTTTTTTTTGTCCTTCAGGTTTTATATCATCAATATAATCAATATTAACATTTAATAATCTTTTTGTATGATCATCAGCTCGGATAAATACCCCTGTATGGCTGTGCCATAGTTCTTTTGTTCCGAAAATATGATTACAGATATATTTTGAATCCTCTCGAATTAAAAATTTAGGATTGCATTCATCAGGAATGCCTTTCCAGACAAATTTATCAGAATAATTCAAACCTATTGCGATCAGGTTACCGTCATTAGATAGGTATGTTGGTAATAATTCCTTAAAATATAAACTGGCTTTTCCCCAAATTTTCTCCCACCTTGTATAACTGGTTGTTATAAAAGTTATTGATGATCTTTCTATACGTAGTTCATCTACGACAGTTCCATCAGGCGCTACCCTTCTTAAGCCAATTCCCATACTAATAGGGGGATGATGTGTTACGGCGCCTTGTTTTTCAATAGGAATGCTCAATCCCTGCTTTGCCATTTCTACTTTTCCTGGCAAATCATCTTTAAATTTTTCTGAAAGTTTATAAGCTTCCATTAGTGATAAATCATCAAGCAAACGATTAAATTCTACGATAATAGCGACCTGTTCAATTGCATGGGCGTCATGAATAGGTTCAAAGCCTTGTTCATTCATAAGTAATATTGAATATCAAAATTTGATAATGTACTAATTCTATATTGAAAGTATCAATTACTAAAATTGAAACAGAACCCATGTATTGAGATAATTTATATGGCTCTAGACTAACAGATTGTTTTTGCTAGTTTAGAGCCTTTGAATGTTTACTTTTCTTCAACCACCACATTCTTCTTAACAATCGCCTGCGACCGTTCGATTTTCACTGTGTCTTTTTTGATCTGTTCAAGGGTTTTACCGTCCGCCTGGGTGGTGTATTTGATGCTGATGCTGTGTTCGCCGACCGGGACGTTGCTGAGCATGAAGAATCCTTGATCGTCGGCTATCGTATGAATTTGCGGCGATTCGGATAGGAAAACCTCGGTTTTCAGCGGAGTGAAGTTCTTGAATGCTATTACCCCGGCAATCGCACCGTATTGGGGTCCTTCGGCGCTTGCGGGAGAAATTTTATTGGCGACCGAGCGTACCATCAGCAAGATGGTTTCCGAGGCGAATCCGGCGACGAATGCCAGCGCCACCGAGTTGGTCAGATTGCTCGGTTCGATCAAGTAATAGGCCAGAATCGCCAGGAAAGGAGCGGAGATGAATTGCACGATCTGAAAAATCAGGTGCTCGCGGAATTCGTATTGCGTCAGGCGCGGTTGATGTTTGGTGGCGATATGTTCATCGCTGACCTGTTTTTGCAATTCCGGCAAGCGGCGGGTCAGGCTGATGCTGCCGCCCATCAACGCCAGGATGATGAAATAGAGCGGAATCATCAAGCCATCGCTGACCTGGCAGGCCGTTGCTTTTTTCTTTCCTTGCTCTTCTTCTTCGTCGCAATGGTTAATATAACCGCCGATGTTGATCACCCAGGTGCCGACCACTTTTTCCGGCGGTTGTTGCTCGCCCTTTGTATTGAGCCTGGGTTTGAAACAGCTTAAATGCTTGTCTTTATTGTCGAGCGAACAGCCGATGAAAACGGCGATCGGTTGATCACGCAGCGTTTCTATGGGTTTATTTTTGAATTCATTGATAAATGGATAAAAAGTCAGCAGCAGCGACAGCAGCATGAAGCTATAAGCAAAGATCATCCATTTATAACGCTGATGCGACCGTTGCTTTTCCAGTGTTTCCTTTTCCTCCGGTGTAATTCCTTCAGCCGGGATATAAGCGATGGGATCAGCGAAAATTTGCACGAAAATGATGCAGGTGAAAATGACACCCGGCAAAATCGGAATGGTGAATGCATCCGATTCCTGGTTGGCGCGAAACAGGGCGATGGCAAAGTACACCAGATTAAAGCCATACGCCAGAAACCAAAACCATTGCTGGCGGACGATTTTCGGTAAAAGCGTTATCAGGGGGTCGAACAGGTTACCGGCTGGATTGGGCTGCTTGGTCTTGTCGGGCGTTTTATGGTCATTCATCGTCTTGATCCTTTCTTATTGTCCACGGTGAGTCAAACAATCCGGTGAAGCGATTAGCCGTCCAATTTCAACGGGCTTGCCAAGGTTTTTATCGTATCTTCGTAGAATTGGCAATAAGCAACGGATAAATTTTGTAAAATTCCGTAAACCGCATTGCCGGGAATTCTCCGGAACCGTTCATTTTCATACAGGAAGCATGCATGATGAATTTTACGTTTATTCCCATCGTCGTCGGAATCAGTCTGTTTCTCGGCATGTTGCTGTTTTATGTAATGGGCAGGAGACTCGGATTCAAGCACTTTAACAAAGATGCGGAAACAGACGGCAAGCCGAGTGCCGGTACGATTGAAGCCGCTATTTTTGCGCTGTTCGGATTGTTAATCGCGTTTACGTTCTCCGGTGCTGCGTCAAGATTTGACGACCGTCGTCATTTGATCGCCGAAGAGACCAACGCCATTGGTACCGCATATTTGCGTTTGGATATCGTCGATGCGGATGCACGCGCCGAGCTGCAGGCATTGTTCCGCCGTTATACCGATTCTCGTTTGAAATACTACAAAAGACTTCCGGACGTTGAAGCGGCACAGCACGAATGGAATAACAGCATGGTGCTGCAGAATACGATCTGGACGCAGGCAGTGGCAGCGTGTCGCACGCAAACCGTTCCATCTGCTTGCGTGGTGGTGCTTCCGGCGCTGAACGCGATGATCGACATTACCACGACGCGCAAGATGGCAATGATGATGCACCCGCCCAAAATCATTTTTGTGCTGCTGTTTGTGTTTGCCTACGGCTGTTCATTCATTGCCGGTTATGGCACAGCCAGGAATCCGTCGCACCGCTGGGTGCATCCGATGGTGTTTGCCACAATGACGGCGATTGCGGTGTATGTCATCGTCGACATCGAGTATCCACGGTTTGGCGTGATCCGCGTGGATGCGGCGGATCAGATTCTGATCGAACTGCGTGAGAGCATGAACCGGAAAGCCGAATGATTCCGGATTTGCCGGAATTCTATCAGCGAAACCGGCTATTTCCCGCGCATGAACAATTTATCCAGCTCGGCCAGGCTGGTTTCAAACCAAGTTGGCCGTCCGTGATTGCATTGACCGGCGCGTTCGGTTTGTTCCATGTCGCGCAGCAACGCGTTCATTTCTTCGAGTGTTAACTGACGGTTAGCGCGTACTGCACCGTGGCATGCCATGGTGGCGAGGATTTCGTTGCGTTTGGCTGTGAGGATCTGGCTGGCGCCGAATTCACGGATTTCTTGTAGCAGATCGCGCGCGAGCTGGGCAATATCGGCATTTTTCAAGGTTGCTGGCACGGCGCGGACCGCTAGCGTGTTGGGTGACAGGATAGCAATGTCGAATCCGAGTTGTGTTAACGTGTTTTGATTTTCTTCGGTTACGGCAACTTCCAAATTGTCGGCATGAAATACTGCCGGAATCAGCAGCGGCTGCATTGCAATTTCGTGCCGGTCGAGCGCTTGTTTCAATTGCTCGTACAGAATGCGTTCGTGCGCGGCATGCATGTCGACCACCACCAGCCCGCGGGCATTTTGCGCCAGGATATAGATGCCATGTAATTGCCCCAGGGCAAAACCAAGCGGGTAGTCGTCTTTTTCTTCGTTTGAGACTGGTTGAGCGGCTGTTACGGTTGCTGCGGCAATTGGCGGATTTCTTGGCGCTGCGGGGAGAGGCGGCGCTGTACCGAACAAAGTGCCGTAAAAACTGGCCGGTTGTGACACCTTGCCGGTATCTGCAACGCTGGCTTGCGGGTACTTGGAAAATGGCCGGGCGATAGGGGCCGGTTCATTAGTTTGAACCGGTTGCTCTCGGTGAGGCGTTGCCAACGCTTTATGGATGGCATGAAAAATAAACTGATGCAATGCGCGCGCTTCGCGGAAACGGACTTCGGTTTTGCTCGGATGCACGTTGACATCGACGCTTTCCGGATCAATCTCAAGAAACAACACAAACGCCGGATGTCGTTCCAGATGCAGCACATCGCGATAAGCTTCGCGCAGCGCATGCGAAATCAGCTTGTCGCTGACGAAACGGTTGTTGACAAAAAAATACTGCATGTCGCGTGAAGATCTGGCAAAAGCGGGCAGCGCGACCATGCCGGTCAGACGCATGCCGGTAGATTGTTCATCCACCAGCGTGCCTGCTTGGCCGAAATCGTCTCCCAGAATCGCGGCGATCCGTTGCGGCATACTGGCGGCGCGGAGGTGGCGGCGTATCTTGCCGTTGTGCTGCAACATGAATTCAATGCCGCCTTGCGAGAGCGCGATGCGCTTGAAAGTTTCGTCGCAATGCGCAAATTCGGTGGTTTCGGATTTCAGGAATTTGCGCCGGGCCGGAATATTGAAGTACAAGTCGTTGACGTCCACAATCGTGCCTTGCGTCAATGCTGCCGGAGCGGGCTGGGAGGCAGTAGAACCTTCGGCGTGGATTTGCCAGGCGTGTTCTTGCTCCTGCTGCTGACTGGTGAGCGTCAATCGGGCTACGGCGGCAATGCTGGCCAGCGCTTCGCCGCGAAAGCCCAGGCTGGTGATTTTGTGCAGGTCTTCCAGCGTGCTGATTTTGCTGGTGCTATGACGCGTTAGCGCCAGCAGCAATTCGTCCTTGGCGATACCCGCGCCGTCATCCGCGACGCGGATTTGTTTGACACCGCCTTGTTGCAATTGCACGGTGATTTTTTTGGCGCCGGCATCGATGCTGTTTTCCAGGATTTCCTTGAGTGCCGACGCAGGACGCTCGACCACCTCACCGGCAGCGATTTGGTTGATCAGTAATTCGGGAAGCGGTTTGATCGGCGGCATAAAAAACTGTGACTTAAAATTTGTGATTATAATGTGGAAGGACAACGCGTTCATTGTACGTTGGACGATCATTCAACTGTCAACAATCTGGGGGAGTGAAAATGTTATCGATTGATAAGCTGAAATCGCAGGTTCCCGATGCCGTGCTGGCCCAAATTCCCGATTGTGCCGCCAAATTCGGCATCGATTCACCGTTGCGCTTGGCGCACTTTCTCGCGCAATGCGCGCATGAAAGTGCGGAGTTCAAGGCCTTGGAAGAAAATCTGAATTATTCCGCTGATGGATTGAAGAAGGTATTTTCCAAATATTTTCCCGGTGATCTGGCGAATGGTTATGCCCGCCAACCGGAAAAGATCGCCTCGCGGGTATACGCCAATCGCATGGGTAACGGTGACGAAGCCAGCAAAGAAGGCTATAAATACCGCGGACGGGGTTACATTCAACTGACCGGAAAAGATAACTACGATGCGTTTGCCAAAGCGATTGGCGATGATGTGGTGACTAACCCGGATTGGGTCAAAACCAAATACCCGCTGTTGTCCGCCGCATGGTTTTGGAACACTCGCGCACTCAATGAATTGGCCGATCAAGGCGCGAGCGATGATGTCGTGACAAAAATCACCAAGAAAGTGAATGGCGGCACGCTGGGGTTGGATGACCGGATCAGCCATTTCAAAAAGTATTACGCGTTATTGGCTTGAAAGCGTTCGCGTATGCCGCCGGGTTGCTGGGTTTGATCCCCATTCACGGATGGGCGGCGGGGTCGCATTGCCAGCCGCACGAGCAAATCATTTTTTCGTGCTCACTGGGTAAGAAAACGGTTTCGGTCTGCGCGTCGAAAGATCTTTCTGCAGATAATGGCTATTTGCAATATCGATTCGGACAATCAGGCAGAATTGAGTTAAACCTGCCGGCATTGCCGCAATCGGCACCAGTAAACCAATTCGTGCAAGCCCGGTCGTTGATGTTTTCCGGCGGCGGTGGCGGTTATCTGAGATTTATCAGCGAACCATATCACTACATTGTCTACTCCGCGATTGGCAAGGGCTGGGGGCCGAAAGACGGGGTGGCGGTGGAAAAAAGCGGCCGATTGATGGCCTATCACGAATGCCGGGATATTCCGGTTTCAAAATTAAGCGATGCTCTCTTTTCTGATGCTGGCTTGTTGCCCGATCAGCGTGAATTCATGATTCCCGGTATCGACTGATCGCTATCTCCGGCTTCAGACAATGCCGGTTGAAGAAATTCGAAGGATTGCTGGCTGACGGTTTTGATGAAGTCTGTGAGCGGCATCGGCTTGCCGATCAAGTATCCTTGAATCACATCGCAGCCGAGTTCGGTCAATCGCCTGAAGGTATCGATATCTTCCACGCCTTCCGCAACGACGGTTAAGTTCAACTGATGTGCGAGGTTAATGATGGAATCGACAATTCTTTCGTGCTTGGGGTGCGTTGTCATTTGCCTCACGAAAATCATATCGATTTTAACCTCGTCCAGCGGCAGCTCTAGCATGCGCGACATCGAGGAATAACCGGTGCCGAAATCATCCATGGAAAGTTTTAACCCCATGTCTTTCAGATGGTTGAGCGTGTCAAGAATATTCCGGTTGGTTTCCATCACAGCGGTCTCCGTGACTTCAACGGTAATGCGATCGGAAGGAATATTCCAGATATTGAGCGCTTGCGCGGTCAAGTCGATGATGTCCGGTTCGCGCAGATCGTCAGCGGAAAAATTGATGGACACTCCCGCATCAATCCCTGCTTTGCGGTAAGTTGAACACTCGCGTAATGCGGTATGTAAAACCCATTGCGTGAGCTTGGGCATCAGTATCGAGCCTTCCGCGACCTGAATCAGTTTATCCGGCCTAATCGGTCCATGCTGTGGATGCGTCCAACGCAACAGCGCTTCCGTCGATTCGATTTTGCCGCTGGCAACGGAGAATTGCGGTTGAAATTGTAAATGCAGGGCGCTTGTTTCGATTGCTTCGTTCAAGTCAGACCAGAGATGGAGCTGGGTCAGATAGGCATCTTCCGGGTTCTCCACAAAAAGCTTAATCAATTCTTTTTCTTGCAATGCTTGTTGCATGGCAAGGCTGGCGTTGCGCATCATGAGATCAATTGTGCTATTTTTATCACAACCATATGCCACCCCGATGCACGGGTTCAACAGGATATTTTGCCTTCCAAGCGGAAACGGCGAGTTTAGAATTCTGGTAATCTTATGAGCGGCCAATACGGCATGGGCATGGGCCAGTAAATTGACCAATAAGCAACTGACTTGATGACGTCCGGTGATACCGGTCAGATCTTCCGGATTCAGCGCGTCTGCAAGCTGCGTGGCGATTGTCTGTATGATTTGATCGACGGCTGCATAGCCCAGTATTCCGTCCAGTTCGGCAAGCCGTCCGAGATTAATGGTCAGAACGGCATGATTTCCGCAGGTGTTGCCGGAATCCGATAACTTGCGCTCAGCCGCTTGTAAAAAATTTGGATAACTTAGAATTGGCATGATGAAAGGGGCTACAGATAGAATCTCTTCGGATCGATCCCATAAGCGCCTTGGGGTAAGTCGTTGATAATTTTATAGGGAACTCCCGCCGGACTTAGGTCGAATTTTTTTAAGTCAACCGTAGCGGGATTATCATAAGGTTTTTTCTTTGCATCGCAAATGACCATAATGCGCGGCAAGAAACGTTGAGTCCGGTTTTGCGAGAGTACAATCGCAACTTCTCCGGTGTTGAGTTCGACTAAGCAGCCAACCGGAAAAATACTGATGCAATGGGCGAATTGTTCTACCAATGCAAAATTGAGGCCATTTTGCGCATTTCCCTTGAGTTCCTTGATCGCCTCGAATGGTCTCAAGCCAGGCATGCCGGACTGGCCCCAGATCAATTCTTCATAACTATCAACGACTGCGGCCATACGGCCATAGGGATGAATCTGATTGGCGTATAAGTTCAGCGGATAACCATTACCATTTTCCCGTTCGTGATGCTGGGTAACGATCTTGATGACTTCATCCGAGACATTGCATAACTGAGTCACGATTTCTTGACTGTACGCGATGTGCTGTTTCATCAATTTTCGTTCCTCGGGTTTAAGATACATGCTTCTTTTGGTTTGAATTTCCTTAGGTAAGCGTTGTTTGCCGATATCCATCAGTAATCCGCCTAACCCAAGCACTGACAATTCCCGGCGTGGAAGGCCCAAGTGCCGGCCGAATGCGAGCATATGCACCGAAGTTTTGACTGCGCTGTCGTATAGTTCCTTCCCGGTTGATTTTAGCTGAGCAAGCAGGAGTGCTGCATCAGGATTCCGGATAACGCTTTCGCATAGTGTATCCACGACTTCATGCGCGGCGTGTATATCAAATTTAATGCCGCGCTCGATATTGTTTGTAATGTCATCCAGCAAAGCGAGCGTGAAATCGTATGCTTTCGTGGCAGCAGGTATTTCCTGTTCAGCAGTGCGGAAATCGTCGTATGTCTTCACGCGTTGCAGCAGTGGATCCAGTTGCAATAGTTTCTCGCTATTACTGGATTTATTCTGGTTTGCCGATGATGTGGCTTGGTTAAAGACGGCGAAAGGCAAATGCTTTTGTACTACGAAAGGTTCGCTGCGTTCAATATCGACAAAGACAAACCGGCAAATTTTCTTTAGAGCTGCAATATCTTTCTCTGTCCGCATCAGCACACCCTGCAGCGGGAAAGGTGTATCCAGCCAAGGGCGATCCAATTGGCTGACATACATGCCCACTTTTAAATCCAGGATAGGGATTTCTATGCTTGAATTGCTGATCATTGCAGGCCGTTGAATGATAGTTGGAATGAATAAGTTATAAACAAACCGTTGTTTTTCAGACGAGTCCAAAGGACTGTTAAAACAAAATATAGCTATAAATACGACGCATAGAAAAGAACCTTAAAAGATTTTTATCGCACGGGGTTGATAAAGAACTCACGCATCAAAAAATCTTCCAGTGCCGCGGTATCTTTTTCTCGTGCCGAAAGCACAACCACGCGATGCAAACGGTGCGATTCCCAGTTGAAATCTTCCTTGTAATATTCCCGGATCAATTGGATCATGCGGCGGATGATGGCGCGTTCGATATCGCCCTCCGGCCCGGCGGTGACTTGAATCATTTGTAAGCGCGGATTGCTTTGTCCCGTTGTCCAGGCGCGGAACGAGAATTCGGCGGTGCGGGGGCCTATGCGCAGGATCTGAAAGATGCCGCTGGTACCGGAGGTTTGCAGATTCCGCCGGATATTGGCCATGCGGATTTCGTCCGCAGAAGGTTGTTTTGCGGCGCTACTAGCGGCGGCTGTTTCCGGGTTGTCGAAAATTCCTGCCGCTTGGCGGCGGGATTTAATATATTCGGATAGATCAGCCGGCGCATCGGCTGGCGCTTGTGTGGAGGGAGCGGATTTGGCAACTTCTTTTGCCGGTATGGGTGTCTTGAGTTTAGGCTGCTCGGCGGCTTTGGGTTTTGGCTGCGGCCGCGAAGACGGCGCTGGCGCGGGCCGCGGTAGCGTTTTTGGAGCTGGTTTAGGTTCTTCTGCAGCTTTGGTTTTTTCCGGTTGCGGTGGTGGCGGACTGGGGGCGGCAGCCGGCATGGAACTGGAGGCGTTTTCATCTTCGTGCAAATCGATGAAACTTGCCGCGATGGGCGGCGGCGTCTCAATGTCAACTTCCGGCAGCGATAAAAAGAAACCCAAAGCCCAGACGATCAGCAGCCAGATGAGCGCAGCCAGCGGCAATGGCCACCACAGGCGAATTTCTCTCGATCGTGAGCTTGCCATGTATTTCCGCTATTTGTGCCTAACGGCGATCAAGAAATGCTGCGCGCCGGCAGTGCGGGCACGCAGCATGGCTTGTACCACGATTCCTTGTGGCGCTTCGGTATCCGCGGAGACGATCAATTTTTGCTTGGAGTCCGCAAGCAGTGGTTTTAGCGTGCTGGCGAGCGTATCGAGTGTGACGGCCGTCTGATTGATAAAGATTTTGCTGTCTTTGGTTAATGTCAGCGTGACCGGCTTTTCCGCGCTCAGTTTTTCCGCTTGTCCTTCAGGCAGATCAACTTGCAATGAATCCAGGTTTTGCATCGATAACGAAGCCAGCATGAATGTCGCCAGCAAGAAAAACATTACGTCGATCATCGGAATGATCTCGATTTTGCCTTTCTGGACCGATCGGGTTTTACGCAGTTTCATCGAGATTGTCCTGTTGATCCAGACGGATGTTGTCGATCAGCCGAGTGCCTAATCGCTCCATTTCATCCATGGTCAGCGACTGCAAACGGGAAAAATAATTGAAGCCGAACAATGCTACCAGCGCAATGGCCAGTCCGACGACGGTTGCAATCAATGCTTCTGCAACGCCGCCAGTAACCGCCGTCGGATTGACCAGACCTTCACTGCCGATTACCTGGAATGCTCGCATCATGCCGATCACGGTTCCCACCAGACCCAACAGCGGTGCGGCAGTGACGATGGTTTCCAGCGCCCAGAGCCGGCGCGCAAGCGATTCTTCAATAATTTGCGCTTCATCGGCGGCGCGCGATTCCGTCCACCAAGCGGGTTGGTGGCGATTGGAAATGACAACTTCAAAGAACCGCTTGTAATAATGACGGCTATCTAGTCCGGAAAGAATTTTTTCCAGGTCGTTCCATTTGAAGCCATAGGTTTCCACCAGATTGAGCAAATCGCTGGAAAGCCGGGCATACCGCCAATAGATAAATGCCTTTTCAAGCATAATCGCTACTGCGATTATGCCCAATAAAACCAGCGGAATGATGATGATTCCGCCAAGCTTCAACATTATCCAGGCCTGATTTAGTTCTTCCATCATGTTCAACTCCAGATTAAGACTATCCATAATTTTTATGTAACCAGTACCTTTGAGAATTCATGAGAAGAGCACCGCAAACCCAATGCAGTGCAGTATTTTTCACAAAAATTGTTATATCAGAAATTTTAAAATTCATAACAGATCTATGACCGTGATAATTCGAGAGAATTTTTCGCATTAAGTCACTGGTTGGATCTAATCGAACGGATGATAAGAATAGTGGAAAAACGCCTGCAGTTAAAACTATTTAATGGCAAAATGGCGCACTATTATGGCATTGTTGCAGAAAGACACGAAGCGCGCCTGAATGACTTCTTACTTGAGAGTGCGGGCGGATGAAACAATTAAAACAACCAGATTATTTGTCAAAAATGAAGAATTGCTTATCAATGTTAATACTGCTATTGATTGTCAGTCCTGTGCACGCGGAATGGATCAAAGTGGATATTGCGGCAAAAAATAGCGAGACACATTATTTTGATCCGGGCACGATATTTAAGGACGGACCGCTCCGGAAAATCTGGGTATTATCCAGTTATGAAGAAATGCAAAAGGGTGGTTTCCGTGCGGTCAAAACACAGTATGAATTTGACTGTCAGCGCCACCAGGCCCGCTCGATCACGATGTTGCTTTATCCCGACCGGGATGCGACCGGTGATGTGATCGGTGCGCACCGCACTGATTCGGGTAATTGGTTTAGTTTCTCTGCCAGTTCAATGTTCCGGCATATCGAAGAGACCGTTTGTGATGATTGAAAGCCCTTTCCTGCCACCGGCGGGGAGCAATCATTTATTGCTATGAAGATAATGACTAATCAGTTTTGATGAATTCATTAATCATCACTTGTATGCGCGAGTGGTGGCTTCCCTGCCAGTAAATTTGTCCGCAGTCCTGACAAGTTAAGAATTTATCGTAGTATTTTTTCGTGAGTGGCTGCAAACGGTGGTCAATTTGTTGTTTGGCGATTTTTGCTAAATGACCATTGCAACGGGTGCAGCGTGTCAGAGGTTTGATCGCCGGATACAGATCAAATTTTTTCAAAACTTCGTGTATCTGTATCTTCGGGATATCCGCTCTAACAAAATAACCGAAAATGATGATCTTGCGTTGTAATAGCAATCGATCCCGCGTCAGCAGCATGCGCTGTTGGTCATGTGAGATTTCAGCGATCGCGTTGTCGTCAAAATCATTCCGGTAGAGACAGTCAAAACCTAGCAATCTAAGATAACGCGCCAGCTTGCCGAGATTGGTGTCGGCCACAAATGTAAGCGGATGCGGTAATTCGGGGCGAAGGCGTAACCGCGTTGAAACCGGGCACTTTTCAAGGGTTGGATAAACCTCGATATGATCGGTATCGTGCACAAGATAGTCAAAATCCACAGCCTGTCCATTAACCAGAATCAACGCAACTTCGGTATGCGGCACGTTAAAGGATTCAATCATATCCTTGATCGAAGCTTTGCGAGAAAAACGCTGATGGATTTCCTTGTCACGAAGTTCCGGAACAAGGAAATCATTTAATGATTGATGAAAATGTATTCCGATCTGAGCCACCGAATACCATGTCCATGAAAAAGTGGTATAGACAATAGCGGCTGTATTTAAAGCCGAGGTTGGGGTAATTTGATTAAGATCAAAGTTTCAACCTGTCTTACCCGGTAATCTCCCTACTGTCGTAGCAGTGAATTAAATGATTAACAAAAAGAGAAGGTTTTGAAATGAAAATTACATATCTATTGGCAGTATCAGCAGTTTTGGTTTTAGTTGCGTGCGGTGGTAAGCCAACAGCGCCTGAATCCCCTGATCCGGATGCGTATGGTAAAACTATTCAACCATTCCACCAAATTCCTGCGGGTGATCAGGAAGGTGGCGGAAAAGCTCGTTCGACCGAGGACAAATCTAACTACTGATCGTTAGAAGAAATAATCAGTGTTCGATAGTTTAAATTGCATACAATTTTTTCTATGGAACACTGAATTTTATTACTATCCGCAGTTAAGCAGCTGATCAAAAGAAAGCAGCAACTTCAAGGCTTCTGTATTTTAGAACCCCGGTTTCCCGAATAAGCGTTATTGTGTTGTCCAGGATAATTGATAGGCTTCCGGGAAGGGGCCGGCCTTATAATCAATATTCCCTTTCGCTTCGATATTTTTCTGTAACAATACTTGGCGAACCATTTCGGGAATCATCACCATCCCGACATAACGTCCCAAGCATTCGTGGTTTCCGAATCCAAAATGGAAATAGTTGTACCAATTGCGTTGCGGGATGAATTCATCCGGTGACTCAAATGCCCGTTCGTCGAACATTGCCGATAATGTCACCGGCAACACATAGGTTCCGGTACGCAGCACTGTTTCATAATTTGTTCCTTTAGCCGCGGTATAGTCGCTTGCGGTCGTGCGGAATAAATAAGGGGTGATCGGTGAGAACCGCAGCGCTTCCCAAACGATACCATCGAAATCCGCCGTATCTTCTTTTTGTGCCGCTGTTTTTGCGGCTTCCAGCCATTGCGGATGTTGAAACAGATACTGCAATATTTGGGCAACTGCTTGCGAAGTGGTTTCAATCGCACCGATCAGCAGACCGCCGGCATTGACACCCAAGCGCTTGATGTCAAAATCCAATTCTTTGGCGAAGCTGGTCCGTAACATTCTGGTTACGATGTCGTCCCGTAACCGTATGATAGTCGAAAAAGTGAGTTTTTCCGCCTTGACTGCAAGAAAACGTTTTGCAATCAGCATGGTGATGTACTCACCCAGTTTTTTGGAGGTTTCGTTATGGCGATCAATGATACGCTGTGACAATTCCGGAGGCACCAAATCGAACGGATGGTTGTGAAAGGTATCGTATTGGTTCCAGTAGGACCACTCGATCAGGTCTTCCCGGTTAGCGCCGGTTAGACCGAAATAGTCCTGTACCAGCGTGGCTGGAACCATGCGGCAAAAGCTGTTCACGATCTCGATTTGGCCGTTGGCTTTACCGAGAATGCCACGGGCGATATCCGCAACCATGTTGCGTACTTTCGGCAGGTCATCTCGATTGAGCATGAATTGCATGAGTGACTTTTCCCGCGTATGCAATGCATCGTCATCATGCGCCATTAAGTAGTTATCCATTTTTGGAACATAAGGTTTGACGGTAAAAACCTTATACATTTTCAAAATTTCCCTGACATCGTCAAACCGGGTCACCAGCGTGCAATCCGGTGTTACTAAAATCGGACGTTTTTCGCGCAATTCTTTGAAGAAAGGTAACGGTTCGGTATCCATCCATCGGCGCACCAATGGAAATTTCTCTGTATCGGGGGCTGCGTCATACCGTTCAAGATAACTTGTACTCATTTTATTCCTCCCTGTTTAATTCATGACCAATCATTGCAATTAAAGAGTCTTCAGATATTCCAGTAAATCCAGCCGCTCTTCCTTGGAGAGCGGTTTCAGAATTTTTCCGTTGAGTTGCGCCGTTTTGCCGGTGGTATATTCGTGACCTGCGTTACTATTGCCTTTCAAACTGGTATCGAAAGTGAAGCCTTCGTATCCGCTGCTTTTAAGGCCTACTTTGCCGGGATCGAATTCTCTCGAACCCACTTCAAATTGATCCGGGCGGTATTCGCCGTCTTCCGGATCGCCTTCTTGTTTTTTGGGTAATAACAGATCATACAGAGTCGGGACGGAACCGTTATGAAGATAAGGCGCCGTTGCCCAAATGCCGTTCAATGACCGTGCTTTATAAGCATTCAGCGAAGCCAGCGGTTTTGCCGTGGTATCCGGATCGTAGTTGCCATGCTTGATCGATGACTTGATTTCATTGTGAAAGAATGCCTTTCCAATATCCACAATCCAATCCCCCCAGCGCTGGAAGAACAATTTGTCGGGGTCCGGTGTGGCGACCACATTCAACGTTGCTTTAGTCAACAACGCTGCAACCGGCGCTTTTTGATCCAATAAAATGCTGCCCACACCGACATCGACATATTGGTTGCGCAAGATGCCGGAATAACCGGTACGGTTGAAACTGTTCTCGGCCATGACCGGATCCGTCCCGATATCGCTGACTCTGGACATGATGGCAATTACCCGGCGATCCGGGTCATCACGCACGATGTTGGCGTGGCAGCTGGCGCAGTATTCGTTGAATAACGATTGACCGCGCGACGCGCGTTGATGGTCAATCGGGCCGAGAATATCTTCCGGCCATTTAGGGGATTGCAGTTTTTGCAAGTGCGATTCGATCTCGCGCAGATTGTGGACGTTCACGGAAGAATCGAAACTGATCTTAGTGCGGGTATTTTGTCCGCCGATCAAAGTGGAAATCGTCATTCCCTTCTCTTCATTCCAATCCAACGTGCCGAACACACCGATTACCTCACCGGTATTCCGTCCGACCGGACCTAGTCCGGCGTTGGCTGCCAGACCGTTCCATTGTACATAATCGTGTTGCGGAATATCCCATAAGAACGGATAGCTGACAGGCGCATCGGCTGGGTTATAGATTGCTTTCCGTAACCTTCCCAGCTGCCATTTTGTAAGATTTTGAGTCAAGCGTTCCACCATCCGGTCGCGTTGATCACCGGTAGGAATCTTGTCCAGATCGGCCATGATTTGATCGAGTTCTTCGTCGCTCATGCCTTTGTCGCGCATGATCTTGCGATCGCGCAGCAGCTCTCGCAACTCTCTTTCGTTGATGAGATGCTCAAGAACCCGGTTGTAAATGCGTCCAAATGCATCCAACCGGGCATAGCCATAAGGGGTTGGGCTGCGGTTGATGATGGTGTAGTTGGTGAGACGCTGTTCGTATTTCGCCAGATCACCGAGCACTTCGGTCTCGGACTTGTAATTACCGCGCGCCAGCACATTTTTGACAAACCGGGCTTTCGCTTCCTCATTTTCGCGTGTGTATTTCAGCGCTTTTGAGAGACCGATCATGATTTCTTCCATATCGGCGTTGGCTGGGCCGCCATCGATCCGGATACCGACACCGTTATAGTTTACCTGGCCGGTATGGCAAGCTGCGCAGGTGAGGCCTACGTATTGCTGTCCTTTATAATCGTCCTTGACCCAACCGACCGGTAATGCATCCGGATTGTAGGATGTGGCTTTTTGCGGCAGGTAGCGATAGGCATTCATGTTCTCGTTGGAACGGAACAGCTCGGATTCTCCCGGTTTTTCCAATACCATGAAGAAATCATAAGGCATCAGGTTGGATCCTTGGGTTGTGGTATAAAACCATAGACTGTCAGAAATATCCCAGCCTTGATCCAGATATTTGACAGTTGTATAACTGTCGCCGAACGGATCTTGTTGGACCGTGGTTGCGCCACGATCAGGGTCGGTTTCCGGAATAAGTGAACAGGAAGATATTCCGAATAATAGAAGCAAAGCTGAAATAAAAGATAGAAACCGCTGATATGACGATACAAATGACTGTTCCACGTTGATTCCCCTTTTAACTAGAATTTGTTGAACTGGTATGGCCGGAACCTGAAATAGAGGCATGACAGTGAAGAAGTTTTGCCTGAGGCTATTTTTCAGTTCCAATCATTACTTGCTTCTGGATTATCCTTACTTGAGACCCGCCTGTAACTTATAATTTTGATGGAATGTATTATCCTCTATAAGCAGCATCAGCCTTGGATTATATTCAGAAATCGCTATGGATGACAGCAAAACTCGCATACCCGGCGAAATAGACCGGATGCCGCCATAGAAAGTGACAGTTATATAGAACGATCACTGGAATAAAAATCCGGATCATTCAATAATAGTTCAGTGATTGATGGATACTCAAAATTCAATAGGGATTGAAAATTGCCATGAGAAAAATTTTTGCCGGCTGGTTATCTGTAATTCTTGTTGCTGTATTGACAGCCTGCGTTGCGACATCTCCGGCGCATATTGATGATGGCAGGATCCATGTCACCATTTTGCATTTTAACGATATTTACGAGATTACACCGGTCAGCGGCGGCAAGGAAGGCGGTATCGCCCGGGTTGCGACACTACGCAAGCAATTACTGGCGCGGAATCCGAATACCATCACGACATTGGGCGGCGATCTGTTCAGTCCCTCGGCGATCGGTACGGCGCAGTATCAAGGCGAGCAGTTGGCTGGACGGCAGATGGTCGATGTGCTGAATCACTTTGCGCTCGATTACGCGACTTTTGGCAATCATGAATTCGATCTCAAAGAACAGCAATTCAACCAGCGTTTGCTAGAGACCCAATTTACATGGATTTCCAGCAATGTGTTTGCTGCCGATGGCCAGCCTTATACGAGTGTGAAACAACATCTGGTGATTCCTGTCGTCGATAAAAAAAGCGGGAAAACTTTCAGAATTGGCATGTTTGGATTGACACTGCCAGCTAATCAATCGGGATATGTCCGTTATTCCGATCCGCTGACAGCGGCTAACGAACAGATTGCGCAACTCGGCGGTCAGACGGATTTCATTATTGCGTTAACGCACCAAGCCATCGACGATGACGTTGAATTGCTGGAGAAATTTCCACAAATCGGGTTGCTGCTTGGCGGACATGAACACGTCAATTATCAAAACTGGCGCGGTAATTTCACGCCATTGTTGAAGGGGGACGCCAACGTTCGTTCCGTTTACGTCGTCGATCTTCACTTTGATCCACAAACCGGCAAAACCGAAGTCAACCCCACGTTTGTGCCGATCAGCGGCAGTTTGGCGGAAGATGTTGCTGTGAAGATTGTAGTCGATAAATGGATGGCTATCGCTTTTGATGCATTCCGGCAACAAGGTTTTGAACCCGAGGCTGTGATCACGAATACTTCGGAAGCCTTGGATGGACTGGAATCGAACGTGCGTACCCGCAAAACCAACCTGACCGAATTGATCGCAAAAAGCTTGCTGCGACCATATCCGGAAGCCGATCTGTCACTCTATAACAGCGGTTCGATCCGCATCGATGACGTGTTGCCTCCAGGACAAATCACCGTCTACGATATCATCCGCGTGCTGCCGTTCGGCGGAAAAGTCCAACTGGCCGAGATTAAAGGTGAGTTACTGCTGAAGGTATTGAATCAGGGTATTGCCAATACCGGCTCCGGCGATTTTCTGCAGTCCGCCAATACCCGGCGGGTGGGTGGCGCATGGGAAATCAATGATACTGCACTGGATCCGAAGAAAACTTACCGGCTCGCCATTAACGATTTTCTTGCTTCCGGGAGAGAACACGGACTGGATTACCTGAAACCGGGAACACCAGATTTTGTAATTGTAAATGCCGGGAACAATACCGATATTCGCCAGTTGGTGATTGAACAGCTTAAAAGTCATTGAAATTTTTCGCGATTCATTTATTCAACTGCCACCGCTTTGGCCAGATTTCTGGGTTTATCGACATCCGTGCCTTTTACGAGGGCAACATGGTACGCCAGTAATTGTAACGGGATGGTATGCAGAATCGGGCTCAGCAGCCCGGCATATTCGGTCAAACGGATGACATGAAGATGATCGCTGGGTGTAATTTGCGAATCCGCATCTGCAAATACATACAATTCGCCGCCGCGTGCCTGTACTTCCTGCAAGTTCGATTTTAGTTTGCCGAGCAATTGATTATTCGGCGCGATGGCGACCACCGGTATCTCATTGTCGACCAATGCGAGCGGTCCGTGTTTGAGTTCCCCGGCTGCATAAGCTTCGGCATGGATATACGAAATCTCTTTGAGCTTGAGCGCGCCTTCCATTGCGATCGGATAATGCACGCCGCGCCCTAGAAAAAGCGCGTGACGTTTCTGCGCAAAGCTCTGTGCCCAATGCTTGACTTCCGGTTCTACTTTTAGTGCTTGCTGCAGAGCTTTGGGTAAATGCCGCATGGTCATGATTAATTGGTGTTCTTCGGCAGCGGACAGTTTATGCCGCATTTTTGCCAGCGTAACGGTGAGCAACAATAGCGAGGCAAGTTGGGTAGTAAATGCTTTGGTCGATGCCACACCGATTTCCGGCCCGGCCCGGGTCAGGAAACGTAAGTCGGCTTGGCGGATCAATGCGCTTTCCGGTACGTTGCATATTGCCAGGCTATAGGTGTGACCGAGTTTTTTGGCATAGTCGAGGGCAGCCAATGTGTCGGCGGTTTCACCGGATTGCGAGATGGCAACGACCAGCGTTGCTGGATCCGCAACCGGATTGCGGTAGCGATATTCGCTGGCGATTTCTACAGTGCAGGGCATCCCGGCGACTTTTTCCAGCCAGTATCGAGCGACTAATCCGGCGTGATAACTGGTGCCGCACGCTAATATCAAAATTTGCCGGGTATTATGAAAAATTGTTTCCGCGTCGCTGCCGAATAAATTCGGTGTGATGGACCGGGTGCTCGATACCATTTCCAAGGTGTTTGCGACCGCGCTAGGTTGCTCAAAAATTTCTTTTTGCATGTAGTGCGCGTATGAACCTAACCCGAATTCTTCCTTGGATAGACGCGATTCATGGACGGCGCGGTTCACCGGCTCTCCAAACTGATTGTTCAGGCAATTTACAATATGGAAACTGTGATTGCTGATTTCGGCGATATCGCCTTCTTCAAGATAAATTACATTGCGTGTTACTTGCAGCAACGCAGATACGTCCGACGCGACATAATTGCCGTTTTTTCCGATTCCAAGGATTAATGGCGCGCCATGGCGTGCAACGATGATGCGTTCTGGATATGCTTCCTCCATAACTGCGATGGCATAAGCCCCTTGCAATTCCGCAACCGATAAGCAGACTGCTTTAAAGAAATCGTGTATTTCTATCAGCTTAAAAGCAATAAGATGTGCGATTACTTCGGAATCGGTTTCTGACGAAAAATGATAACCATGATTCTTAAGGAAAGTGCGAATGCTTTCATGATTCTCTATGATCCCATTATGCACAACAGCTATACGCGATTCACCTCCTGAAAAATGTGGATGCGCGTTTTGCTCAGAGGGTTTTCCGTGCGTAGCCCATCGTGTGTGGGCAATACCAGAAAATCCTTGTGCTTTCTCCTGTTCCACTAGCTTACAGAGCTGATTAACCCGACCGGCGGTGCGTAATCTTTTTAAACCGTAATCGGTAAATACAAGCCCGGCGGAATCGTAGCCCCGGTATTCGAGACGTTGCAAGCCTTCCAGCAGAACCGGAACTACATTTGCTTTAGCGATTGCGCCAATAATTCCACACATATAAGAATTTTCTCCTTAGTTCGATCAATAGTCACAATAACCATTATATTTCAATACGCTGCTTAATTATCCGATCAATGTTGCATGTATCATTCAGTTTCATTGAAAAAGACTGAGGGAAATTATTAAATTGAAAGAAATCTCACATGTGCTTTGGATAGTTAGGAAATATTTTGGGTATTGAGCAGTAAACAAGATGAATTCCGGAAAAGATTGCAGAAAACAATATTGAGAAACGAATACTGAATCCTATTTTACCAAATCAATCGCAGTATATTATTCAGTATTCGTTCAGAGTTTTTTTCTTAACATTATCGTAAAGATGGCGTGGTTCTTATTGAGAGACGATTATGCGGCAACTGTAGCTGTCAATAGAAATCCGGATGATTGGGGACTGCAATTTTTATACTGAGGTTGACATGAAAAAGTTCAAGTTAGCATGTTTGGCCGCTGTGCTCTGCGGGTTATTTTTGACAAACCACGCAGTGGCGGAAGGTGACGGTGGAGGTTTTGACGGCGGTGGTTTTGATGGAGGCGGTTTTGATGGTGGTGGATTCGATGCTGGAGACTTCGGCGGAGATTTTGGTGGCTATGAATCCGACTTTAACGGTGATTATGGCGATAGTTACGATGGGGGAGGGTATTCTGATTATGATTACTCTGACCAGAGTGGTTATGACCAAGGCGATGCTTTTTATCAGGATAACGATTTTGAACAACCGGATGATTTCGGAGCGGCCGATGATCCATCACAGTTTAATGAGTTCGAGCAGGTTGATGGAATTGACCAATCCAATGATCTTTCTACGGAAAGTGATCCGGCTCAGGGTGATAATTCGATATCGGGAAGTGATGAATCTGCTCAAGAGCCGCTCCAGAAAGAGCTTGCCGAGCCTACGGCAGATATTGCACCAGCAAGTGAATCGGCTGTAACTGATGAATCGACAGTCGCGGGGGATGCTGCATCTGCAAATACCGAAGAACAACCTACTCAAGATAGTACTAACGATCAAAGCGTATCTCCAGATGGGACTGTCATAAATAATAATGTCAATGTTGATCAAAATAATGTGCAGGATAATCAGGATGGACATGGGCATCATCATGGTTGGGGACATCACCATCATGATGGATTTGGTTTAGGATTCGGCTTAGGGTTAGGTCTGGGTTTGGGATTTGGGCCATTTGGTTATTACAGTCCCTTTGCGCCTTTTGGATATTATGGATTCGGCGTACCTTTTCCTGGTTTTGGTTTTTACAGTGGCTGGCGCGGAGTAGGAATGTATAGCAACTACGTAGGTTTTGGTCCAAGTCGTTATTTCGAACCTTACTATCCGTTAGGGGGTTATCCTGCATTGCTTGCCGCTTCTCCAGTTATTTCAGGGCCACTGGTTGCTTCACCTGTAAGGGCGCCGACTTTCGTACAGCGCAACGATAATTTGAGACCTGCCCCGGCCCAGGTTCAGAAACAAGCCTATTGGTATTATTGCCGGAATCCGGAGGGCTATTATCCCTATGTGAAACAATGCTCGGGAGAATGGATTAAGGTACCCCCCCGGCCTTCCTGATATCGCGATTGTTTGTAACTTTATACGATGATTTGCAGTCTTAAAAAACGGGTAAGATTATTAATCGTTTTTGTGAGGGGGTAATCATGGGAACCAGACGACTGTTAATTGCAGCTACTTTTGTTGTGGTATTACCATTGCTATCGGGGTGCTGGACGATTGCGGCAGCAGGCGCAGGCGCCTACGGTGGTTATAAAATGAAAGAAGAAGGTTATATCTTGCAGAACCCGGTTACTAAGGAGAAGGAAAAGAAATCAGCCAAGTAACAGCAGTAGAAGGTGGGGCATTTTGATATAGCGGTTTTACCGTGTTTCCCCTTGATGACTCTACCAACGACTGTAGATGGATCTTTGTCTGAGCAGAGGCTGTATTTGCTCTAATAATTGTGACGGGAAGTTCAAGACGCAGTTCGTGCCTTACCGATACAGATCACCTCCAGCGGCGGTTAGGTCACTTCGCTGATGTCGCGCTTTGCTTCGGCAATGAATGACTTGAGGCAATGATCGGTGACATCGTAGTCATATTCGAGGGTCTCGTACCAAGATCGAATGTGTTTTGTGTCTCTGCTTCGCCGTTCGTACTCTCTGATGATCTCTAGCGCTTGAGTCGAAAGGATAAAACCTCCAATATCCGCAGCGCGGCTGATCTCGTCTTTAGCTTCATTTGCCAGTTTGCGCAGTTCTTCGCTACGCTCATCGGGTAGGTCGCGCCCGCTATATTGCGCATCGAGATGTTCTGAAGAAAACTTTTTTGCCTTGTGGATGGCGTCGATCACTCGTTCATAAGCCAACGCCTTCTTTTCCCAGAGCTGTTCTTTGCGGAACTTGGAGAGAGATAGCCTTATCGTGAACCAAGAAGTTGCCGCCGCAATTACGAAGCCGATTGCGGCTTGAAAAGCAACGGTTTGGAGTGATGGTTCCATGTTACGGTTTAACTAAAATTAGAAAAACAGCATTTTTATTTATTAGATTTACCGAGTCAATATACAAGGGAATCATTATCCAATTGAATGGGATTGATATAATGCTGCTTTCTTTGAGATGGGCGTGCCGGTAGCGAGGTTTTCTAACGCATTTTGCAGTCGAGCGGAATGCAATTGCGTTGGCGCAGAGACGAATGAAAGCGATCTGGTTTTTTTGCGATCCGCTGCGGTAGTTGGTGTTCGAAAATTAACTTATCACTTTGATGTGTCTAATTTTTTGTGCATTACTTGTCTTGCGCTTTATCTTGCCCGGCGAATGATTCAGCACTTTCTTAATTTTTAATGGGAACTGGAATGAAAAGAAAACAGATAGTAAGCGCGATTGCTTTCGTGATGATACTGCCGCTGTTATCGGGCTGCTGGACTTTGGTGGCAGTGGGTGCAGGCGCTTATGGCGGTTATAAAATGAAAGAGCATGGTTATACGTTACAAAACCCGATTACTAAGGAAAAGAAATCGAAGAAATGAGGATCCGGATGATAATATTCGGATTTAACAGCATTATTCAGATTTTCCTGTAGCGCTTTCTGGCTCTTTTTTATTACGGAAACTTTCATAAATCATAAGGACAGCGCCGACAAAAATGGCTGAGTCGGCAATATTAAAAGCTGGCCAGTGATAACTGCCAATGTAGAAATCCAGAAAATCGACGACGTGTCCCAGTGTAATGCGATCGTATAAATTTCCAGATGCTCCTCCAAGAACTAAGCTTAATGATAAGCAAAATAACTGCTCGTGCTTGTATTTATTAAGAAAAAAAACGATTAGCAGAATAGCTGTTCCAGCAATGCCACTCAAAAACCAACGTTGCCATCCTGATTGATCGCTCAGGAAGCTGAATGCCGCACCTGGATTGTAGGTCAATACCAAGTTGAAAAAACCGGTAACCGGGATTATTTGTCCGAATTCTAGTGCAGACTCAACCCAGTATTTACTGGCAAGATCCAGAGTTAGAATGAACGCTGCAATACTTAAACTAATGTATAGCTTCACAGGAAAAATTCCATTATTAATCTGTGGTTGGCGTTACGCATAATGGCGTTGTTCACCAGTGCCATAAAGATTGGTGATACAACGTGTGCACAAAGTAGGATGTTCTGCATGTTGTCCCACATCCTCGCGATAATGCCAGCAACGCTCGCATTTTTTATGGATATTGGATGTTATCGTGATGCCTTCCTGGAGTGGGTTATCAACCTGTTTCAGGTTGACTTCGGAAACGATCAATACAAAGCGTAAATCCTCTTCCAGTTCGCTAAGTAAGAGAAAATCTTCACGGCTAGCGCGTATTTCGACCGTCGCAGCGAGCGATGATCCGATTTCTCCTTGTGCACGAGATTCTTCCAGTTTTTTTAGAACTTGCGAACGTAACAACCGTATTTTTGCCCAGCGTTGTTGCAATATTTCCGTTTCCGGTTGATCAGGAAAAGTATGCCACTGATGCAATAAAACGCTATCGCCGGCATCTTTGGCCAGATATCCCCAAACTTCTTCGGAAGTGAAACTCAAAATCGGCGCAAATAGCCGTACCAGACTGTGTGCGATATGGTGCAGCGCGGTTTGTGCGGAACGACGTGGGAGGCCTTTGGTTGCTGATGTATAAAGGCGATCTTTAAGAATATCCAAATAGAAACCGCCTAAATCTTCCGAGCAAAAGTTATGCAACTGATGAACAACCTGATGAAACTCGTAACGTTCATAGGCTTGGATCAGTTCTTTCTGGAATGTTTCGGTAAACGATAGCATATAGCGATCGATTTCCAAACAATCAGTAACGGCGACTGAGTCAATTTTCGGATCGAAATCGGCCAAGTTAGCGAGTAAGAAGCGTAATGTATTGCGGATACGCCGGTAGCTTTCAACGACCCGTTTCAGAATTTCTTCTGAAATCGAAAGCTCGCCAGAATAGTCAGTTGAAGCTACCCATAATCGCAAAATATCGGCACCGGAAGTATCCATTATTTTCTGTGGCGCGATGACATTTCCCTTTGACTTGCTCATTTTATGGCCTTGCCCATCTACTACAAAACCGTGCGTAAGTAATGCGCGGTAGGGTGCTAGGCCGTCAATCGAGCAACTGGTTAATAGTGAAGACTGGAACCAGCCGCGATGTTGATCGGAGCCTTCCAGGTAAAGATCTGCTGGAAAATCAAGCTGCTCGCTTGTCTTAACGACGGTGTCGTGCGTAGTGCCGGAGTCGAACCAGACATCCAGGGTGTCGGTTGATTTCATGTAATTCTTGGCTTCCTCTCCGAGCAACTCTCCAACATCCAATGAGAACCAAGCTTCTATGCCCTGTTGTTCGACTTTTTGCGCAACCAATTCCAACAATTCATAGGAACGCGGGTGAGGTGCATGGGTTTCTTTATGCACAAAAAAAGTCATTGGAACCCCCCAATTCCGCTGGCGTGAAATGCACCAATCCGGGCGGTTCTTGATCATTGCTTCCAAGCGAGATCTTCCCCAACTGGGATAGAAATCGGTGTTATCGACTGCTTGCATTGCCAATTCGCGCAAGCTTTTTTTCCGATCGGAAGAGTCGGATAATTTGTGGAGATTCATGCCTATAAACCATTGCGGTGTCGCACGAAAAATAATGGGGGTTTTGTGACGCCAGCAATGAGGGTAGCTGTGATCGATTTTTTTATGACAAAATAAGTGAGAACTGGTAGTGAGGGTATCAATGACGACGTCGTTTGCTTTCCATACCGAGAGACCGCCTACCAAAGGTGTATCGGCAATAAATTTGCCGCTGCCGTCGACTGGGCTCTCACTCGGTAAACCATAATGTTGACCGACAAAATAGTCGTCCAAGCCATGTGCGGGTGCAGTATGGACTAGACCGGTGCCGGCATCCAGCGTCACATGTTTGCCACAGATAATTTTTACAGTACGCCCTTCAAATGGGTGTTGCAGGGGTAAATGTTCTAAGGCTTGACCTTTGCAGCTAGCCAATGCGACGCCAGCGAGGTCGTAACGTTCCAGGCAAGCCTGAAGCAGTTCGCTGGCAAGTATCAGCAGGCCGCGCGATGTTTGCACCAATACGTAATCGAATTCCGGATGAACACAGACTGCTTGGTTTGCTGGGAGAGTCCACGGCGTAGTGGTCCAGATGATGGCAAAAGTTTGAGTTTCGGCAGGAATGTTGATGCCAAAAGCATTGCTGAGTAATTCGTGGAATTCCGCTTGTACGGTAAAGCCAACATCAATGGCTGGTGAAGTTTTATTTTCATACTCGACTTCCGCCTCTGCCAGTGCGGAACCGCAGTCAATACACCAATTGACCGGTTTTTGTCCTTGATATAAAAAGCCGTTTTGATAAATTTTTCCAAGGGCCCGAATGATACCGGCCTCTGTTTTGAAATTCATGGTGAGATAGGGATTCTCCCAATCTCCTAGTACGCCCAACCGTATAAAGTCGGCTTTCTGGCGTTCAACTTGTTGAAGTGCGAAGGCGCGGCATAGTTCACGGACTTTGTCAGCAGGCAGATTCTTGCCGTGTTTTTTTTCAATCTGATGCTCAATCGGTAATCCATGGCAATCCCAACCTGGGATATAAGGTGCGTCGTATCCCGACAATGTTTTGCTTTTAATGATAATGTCTTTAAGGATTTTGTTAACAGCATGACCGATATGGATGTCTCCGTTAGCGTAGGGAGGTCCGTCATGCAAGATGAATTTTGGACGGGATTTGCATGCGGTACGGATCTTTTGGTAAAGATTTTTTTCTTGCCAGGCCTTCAGCATCGCGGGTTCCCGGCTGGCGAGATTGCCTCGCATCGGAAATGGGGTGTCGAGTAAATTCAACGTATTCTTATAATCGGTCATGGAATTTTAAGATTAATGGGTTAGTGTGCAATGCAGATACTACTGTAATTGTGCGCATTGGTTTTTGTCATGAAATAATTTTTTGTTTGCACAATATCTTTCTCGATTTGCAGAATAAGCGCGTTGATATCGGAAAATTTTTGTTCATCGCGCAGTTTGTGCAAGAAATCAACTTGCAGCCGTTGTCCGTATATTTCCTGGTTAAAATCAAACAAATGTACTTCCAAGACATAACTGCCATTCTGATGGGTGGTTGGCCGTACACCGAGACTGGCAACCCCGGGTAGTGGTGTCATCGGGGATGATGTAATGGCACCTCGGGCTGAAACAGCAAAGATACCCGATAATACTGGGCGGTTATGTTTTAATTGGATATTGGCAGTCGGAAAACCGATTTTCTTACCGAGTTTATCACCATCGATAACCCGTCCGCTTATGCTAAAAGGCCGGCCCAAAAAATTACCCGCTGCTGCCAAATCTCCATTTGCCAATGCTTGGCGGATAACTGTGCTGGAAACACGAGTATCATCGACAGTTATATTGGGCATTATTTCGACGGTATAGCCGTTTGCAGCCGAATGAGTTTGCAGCATGGTTATATCACCGGCCCGGCGTGCACCAAAACGAAAATCATCGCCAACAAGTAACCAGCGCACATTTAGCTCTTTGTTGAGGATCCGCGTGATAAATTGTTCCGGGGGCATTTTTGCAAACGCGTAATCGAAGCGGCAAATGTATACACGATCGACATTTGCTTGAATAAGGCATTGTAATTTTTCCCGGACACCCGTTAAGCGAGTTGGCGCTTGATCGGGGGAGAAAAACTCGCGAGGGTGGGGTTCGAAAGTCATTACGCAAGCAGGCAGTCCGAGCATTTTGGCACTTTCTTGTAAGCGTTTGAGCATTGCTTGATGTCCCTTATGCACACCATCAAAATTACCAATTGTCAGCGCGACGGGCGTTTTAACACGTGACGACGTTTTTCGCCATATATGCATGAACAGGGATCCCAAAAATGTTGATTTTATCTTGATTAATGCGCACAGGTCTAGGTTCACGCAGGGTTATTGTGTGCTACATTAAGCTTTATAATTGATTGATGTTCTTTATTTCGTATGGTTAATAAATCGCAGCGTTCCAATCATTTACAAAAATCGTCTGATAGAAAAGATCAGATCTTGCAAACTCTGGCAGAAATGTTGGAATACCCCCATAGAATGAAAATTACAGTTGCCGCATTAGCGGAGCGGCTGGAGATATCGGAGTCTTCGGTTTATCGTTGTTTCCCGAGTAAATCGGAAATGTTCGGAGCGTTGATCGAGTTTATCGAAAAGACTCTGTTTGTATTGGTTAACAAAATCCAGCAGGAGGAAAGCTCTGGTGTTAAGCAAATTGAAAATTTATTACTGTTGTTAATGGGTTTTTCGCAGAAGAATCCAGGAATGACACGTATTTTGATCGGTGATGTATTGGTTAACGAGAATGAACATTTGCAAATACGAATTAATCAATTACATGATCGTTTGGAAGCAACGCTTAAGCAGGCATTGCGATTTGCCATCAGTGAAGGGAAAATAAGCGAGCGGATTGATGCAGCAGCCTATGCTAATTTGCTTATGTGTTTCGTGGTTGGTTGCTGGCATCAGTTTGTTAAAAGCGAATTCAATCGTAGCCCTTTAGCCGGTTGGGAAATTCAGCGTTTGGTTTTGTTACCGGCCAGTATCGAATGATATGATTTGGATCGATGGCTTATGGGAGGTGGCTGTTGTTGAAGGCTACATTTGGCATACCGGGCATTCTGGATCTTTGTTTACTTTTGCTTCACGCCAATTCATCGTCAGGCCGTCAAGTAACAACAGCCGTCCGTTAAGACTATCGCCGATATTCAACAAAGTTTTTATTGTTTCGGCAGCCTGAACGCAGCCGATAATGCCGGCAATGGGAGAAAATACCCCCATAATTGCACATGGCATGTCTTCTTGCTCTCCCTCCATTGGATATAAGCAATGATAACAAGGACTATCGGTTTGGCTTAAATCAAAAACGCTCACTTGACCTTCAAAACGCACAACTGCACCAGAAATCAAAGGTTTTTTATGAGCAACACATGCCTGATTAATAAGAGAGCGTGTCGCGAAGTTATCGGATGCATCAAGAACTACATCGGCTTCTGCGGTTAAATGCAGCAATTTTGTGGCATCGGCTTTTTCCTGAATAGCCGTGATATTAATTTCCGGATTAATTTTGGCGAGTGCTTTTTTCGCTGATAGCGTTTTGGCTAAGCCGATCGAATGATTATCATGAATAATTTGGCGTTGCAGATTGGTTAAATCTACTTGATCGCCATCACAAATCATTAAATTACCAACACCGCTAGCAGCTAGGTACATGAGCGCAGGGGAACCTAGCCCACCTGCGCCAATAACCAAGACTCGTGATTGACAAAGTTTTTCCTGCCCCTCGATATCAATCTCGGGAAGCAGGATGTGACGGCTATAGCGAAGCAGCTGATGATCATTCACAATCCAGGAAATCAGCTTTCTGTTTTGGTATTACTCGTTTTTCCCGGGGGTATCACAATGCCTTTAAAGTAATTCATGGCTTGTTTCAGCAAGAGATCATCTTCAGAGCCAAACTCGATAGGCGCTTTATTTTTCTTGTCTTTATTTTTTTTCTCTTTTTTCTCGCCAGCAGGTTTTGGTTCCGCTTTATCGGATTCCAGAGCTGATTTTTTCTCTGTTTTTTTGCCATTGGAAAGATGGCGATTCAAATCCGCTTCGCGAAGCCGTTGCTCATCGTTATTTCCCGTTTCATCAAGAATATCAGGTGTGATGCCTTGTGCCTGAATGGATTGTCCGTTAGGTGTGTAGTATCTGGCTGTTGTAAGTTTTATTGCAGTATTGTTCCCGAGTGGTAATATGGTTTGGACGGATCCTTTGCCAAAAGTTTGTGAACCCATAACAATGGATCTTTTATGATCTTGCAAGGCGCCAGCAACGATTTCTGAAGCCGATGCGGACCCGCCATTTACAAGAGTAATCATCGGAACCGTTTTTACTTCTGCCGGTAGTCCTTTTAAGTAATCTTCGTCAGGTCCTCGCAAATAGTACTCAGGGTTAGCATGCAATTTCATTTTTGCATCGGCACTGCGTCCTTCCGTATATACAACTAGCGAATTTTCCGGCAGGAAAGCTGCGGAAACAGCGACAGCGCCATTCAATAATCCTCCAGGGTCGTTACGAAGATCGAGTATTAATCCTTTCATACTGCCATTGTTCTCAGCAAAAAGCGTTTTGATGGCTGTAGCAAGATTTTCACCGGTTTGTTCTTGAAACTGTGTGATGCGGATATAAGCATACCCTGGTTCAATCATTTTTGATTTGACACTCTGTATCTTGATGATGTCCCGAACCAGATTAAAGACCAGCGGCTCTGATTCGCCTTCACGAACAATCGTAATTTTGATGGATGTTTTGGGTTTGCCTCGCATCAACTTGATCGCTTCATTTAGAGACATGCCTTTCACGACAGTATCGTCAAGCTTTACGATTAAATCTCCGGTCTTAATACCAGCCCGGAATGCTGGTGTATCTTCAATGGGAGAGATAACCTTGACAACTCCGTCTTCCATTGTGACCTGGATGCCCAAACCACCAAACTCGCCTTGAGTGCCGATTTGCAGTTCCTTGTATTCGTCTTTATCGAGATAAGAAGAATGAGGATCAAGTCCAACCAGCATGCCGTTAATGGCTTCGGTGATCAGTTTTTTGTCTTCGACAGTTTCTACATAGTCGCTCTTTATTCGTCCAAATACTTGAGCGAATGTTCGTAGCTCCTCGATCGGCAACGGGTGAATTGCTTCGAAATTATCTTTCTTAGCGATAGCGGAAAAATTCAAACTTAGCATCATTCCAGCGATTACGCCGATCAGAATTAAACTAGTTTTTTTGATTATGTTACTCATTATGCTATCTCCGCACTGATCAAATGTATGTAAAAAAACATCAAACTCATTCTATTTTGATCCACGTCAATGGGTCAAACGGCTTACCTTTATGACGAAGTTCAAAATATAAACCTGAATCTGGATTACCGCCGCTATTTCCAACAGTTGCTATCGTATCTCCGCCCCGAATCGTATCACCGATTCTTTTTTGGAGTGTTGCATTATTGCCATAAAGACTCATATAGCCGTTGCCATGATCCAAAATGATCAAATGACCGAAGCCTCGAAGCCAGTCTGCGAAAACAACCTTTCCTTCTGAGATCGCTTTGACATCACTGCCATCCGATGATCGGATAAATAAACCTTTCCAAGTTAATTGCTTATTTGCGCGCTGACTGCCAAAAGTATTTTGTATCGTCCCTCGTACCGGTAAATTTAATTTACCTTTAAGTGTTGAGAAAAGCACATTATTGGTTGTGACAGCATCGGGTAATTTATTATTAATTAATTTATTTTCAGGTTGTTTCTGGACAATTAGTCTGTTGATTTCTTTAACTAAACGACTGAGGCGTTTTTCATCATTACTCAGTTTATTTATTTCTTGCTGCTGTTTCGAAATTTGATCTGTTAACTGAGCAACTAAGACTTGATGCTTATTTTTTTCTTGTTCAAGCTTTTTTCTTTGACTGAAGTATTCAGTTTGAATGGCTGTAATTTCGTCTTTCTTTTGACGGCTAATATGAATTAGAGTTTCAATTTTTTCTTGATTGGTTTGAAGATTGTTCAGGATTTCTGAGCGAGTTTGTGATACTCGATTGTAGTAATATAAATTTCGTGCAAATTGATTGGGATCTTGCTGGTACAGAGCCAGCTTGAGATAAGTTTGATGTCCACTAATATATTGTTGGTAAAGCAGTTTCTCTAACTGATCCTGTTCGGTATTGATATCGTTTTTGATAAGCTTGTACTGTGATTGTAATTGTTTGTAGCTATCGGTGGCTTGCCGGTCTTCTTCAAGTAGTTTGTGCAATCTCTGTGTGATATTTCTGATGGCACGCTCGGTTTCTTGCAGAGCATTCGATGCGCCTTGCCGGATGGTTTCCTTCTTGTTTAATTCTTTTTGTAATGTTTGAATGCGTTCTCGCAACAGTTTCAGGTTTTCATGATTCTCGGGAAAAATGGATGTCGGATAAGATAATATGAGTACTAAAAGAAATTGCAAGAATTGTTGCCGTTGAATGCTAAATTTGCGATCCGCATTGATTCTCGATGAGAAGCTGCTATATAGAGAAAATACAAGATTTCCATTCGTCATCGGGAATTCGATCTGTGCTTTATACAGTTGATCTTCCCTGATTGGCAACGATTTGCATTGCTTCGTTAACGGCTGTCAAATCTCCCAGATAATAGTTCCTGATTGGTTTCAAATCGTCATCCAGTTCGTAAACCAATGGGATGCCCGTAGGAATATTGCAATTAAGAATTTCTTCGTCCGAGATATTGTCCAGATATTTCACCAATGCCCTAAGTGAATTTCCATGTGCTGCAATGATAATGCTTTTTCCGGATTGAACTTGTGGCGCGATAATGGAGTTCCAGTAAGGCAAGAATCTTGCGACTGTGTCGCTGAGGCATTCCGTCAACGGAATATCCTCTGGTGCTAAACCTTTATATCGAGGATCGTTACCCGCGTAGCGCTCGTCATCAACACTCAAAGCTGGCGGTCTAACATCGTAACTCCTTCGCCAGATCAGAACCTGCTCATCGCCATATTCTGCCGCAGTTTCGGCCTTGTTGAGACCTTGAAGTGCGCCGTAATGGCGTTCGTTCAATCGCCAAGTATGCTGGATCGGGGTCCACATCTGATCCATTTCATCCAATACAATCCATAAGGTACGGATGGCGCGTTTAAGAACGGATGTATAAGCAAGGTCGAATATGAAGCCTTGCTCACGCAGAAGCCGCCCGGCTTCTTGAGCTTCTTTCATGCCTTGTGATGTTAGATCGACATCTGTCCAGCCAGTGAAACGATTTTCTTTATTCCAGGTGCTTTCTCCATGCCTCAGGAGAACGATTTTTTTCATATTGATCTTTATTAATAGGGGGTGCGTGACTGTTGCGAGATATAAAAGCAATAGTATTTTATTATATTTTCGGCTGTAAACACAGTATCCGACTGATTCTTTTGTGTGAAAATTTTTTTCGGTAAACAAGATTCGTTGCGTACCTGATCGCCGGGAATCTCAGATTGATATCAAATCTTGTATAAATAAGTATATGGAAGAGAAAAAATGTTATTCGTTTTTGCGGTGCAATTCGTAAAAAGAAGAGGGGTACGAATCGGTCCTGTTTCTGTTAAAATCGTCAATTTAATGAGTTATAGCAGGCTATATGGAATTATCAATATTTCAAGACCACTTTTTATTAAGATTGGAAAATTTGTTTTTTGTAATAGCTGCGGTTGTCAGTGCTATATTGCTACTTATTCCGATGATCACACAGGGCGGAATTAAGGAAATTGATGCACGTGAGGCCGTACGGTTGATCAATTATAAAGATGCCCTGATACTAGATGTTCGGGATGATAGTGAATATCTGGCAGGTCATATACCGAATGCAAAACATGTACCATCGCAGAAGATGGCTGAGCGCTGGATCGAATTGGAAAAGTATAAAGATAAGCCCATTGTTGTAATTTACCCTGGTGGCGTTCGGTCTAATAACCCCAGTCTTGTTCTGAAAAAGAATGGTTTTACTCAGATTGTTAATTTAATGGGCGGTATTGATGCGTGGAAGCGTGCAGGGTTGCCGATGGTTAAAAGGTAAGTGGATTTATGCCTAAAGTAATTATGTACACCACTGGGTTTTGCCCTTATTGCAAAATGGCAGAAAACTTGTTGCGTTCGAGAGGCGTGCAAGAAATTGAGAAAATTCGCATTGATCTTGAGCCCGATCAACGCGGTGAGATGATGAATAAAACCGGTCGCCGTACAGTTCCACAGATCTATATCGGTGATATTCACGTGGGCGGTTATGACGATTTGACACAACTTGACCGGAAAGGTGAATTGGCTGGGTTGCTGGCAACATGAAAATTGTTTTGCATTTATTCGTATTAGCAAATTGCGAATAACTTCTATTAATTTTTGACTTTAGGATATTTTGAAGATGAGTGAGCAACAGCAACCGGTTTTTGTTATAGAAAAGATTTATGTGAAAGATCTGTCTTTAGAGATTCCCAATGCACCCAATATATTTCTGGAAAGAGAAACGCCTGAAATTAATTTGCAGCTTGGCACCAAAAGCCAAGGTATTGATGTAGGGCTCTATGAAGTGTTGTTGACAGTAACGGTGACCGCTAAAATCAAAGACAAGATCATGTTTCTGGTGGAAGCACAGCAATCCGGGATTTTCAGGATTCGCAATATTCCAAATGATGAAATAGATCCTGTGTTGGGAATTGGATGTCCGAATATTCTTTTTCCGTATTTACGTGAAGTGGTATCGGACATCGTAACTCGCGCCGGATTTCCTCCTGTGATTTTAAATCCGGTCAATTTTGAAGCAATCTATCAGCAAAAGAAAACCGAAGCAAAAGCAAGTTCAAATTAGTGCGGAATTGCAATAGGTTAAATGTCAATTCAATCAGTAAAGATTATTACTAGATGAGAGATAAAGTAGCAGCATCGTTGTTTTGTGGTTTGTTATTTTTGCCAATTGCAGCCGAAGCTGAAATGGCATTTTTCTCAATCGCGGAGAAATCCGCCGTAATGTATGATGCTCCTTCACTGAAAGCCGACAAACTCTATGTAGCAGACCGATATCTACCGGTCGAGGTGGTTGTTGATGTTGAAGGCTGGGCGAAAGTCCGTGACAGTAGCGGAAGTCTCGCGTGGATTGAAAAGAAGTTTTTAAATCAACAGCGTTATGTGATTGTTACGGTTCCTCTTGCAAATGTTCATCGCTTAGCTGATGCAAATTCCGAGTTGCTATTCCAGGCGGAGGAAAACATGGTCATGGAATGGTTGGAATCTGATGCGCCGGGGTGGGTAAAAGTGCGTCATATCGATGGTCAAACTGGTTATGTGAAAGTTACTCAGGTTTGGGGTTCATGAGAATAGCGGTATTGGGTGCGGGTGCGTGGGGGGCTGCACTTGCCATCTGTCTGTCAAACCGCCATTCCATTTGTATGTGGACTAAAGATCCGGCTCATGCGTTTGAGATGAAAACGCAACGCATTAATCAAAGATTCTTTCCCGGTTATTCATTTCCCGAAACAATAGAAATAACATCAGTACTCAGCGAAGCACTGGATTGCGCGAATCTTGCGATAATTGTTGTGCCAGTTGCAGGCTTACGCGAGACTTTACGAGCTATTGCGGCTAATAATGTCAGTGTGCCAGTTGTTTGGGGGTGTAAAGGATTTGAGTCAGAAACTTGTTACTTGCCTCATCAAATAGCAAAGGAAGAAACCACATTGTGGCCTAATTGCGGTGTTTTATCAGGGCCAAGTTTTGCTGAAGAAGTGGCGCAAGGTCTTCCTACCGCTTTGACTCTGGCTTCCAATGATAGTGATTTTTCCAGCAAGGTTGCCGCTGAACTGCACAGCTCGAGATTGCGCATCTATACAAGTCAAGATGTAGTTGGCGTTGAAACAGGGGGGGCGGTCAAGAATGTAATTACAATTGCTGTCGGGATTTCTGATGGCATAGGATTTGGACATAATGCACGCGCCGCGTTGATTACGCGTGGGTTGATGGAAATGACCCGATTGGGATTGAGTCTGGGAGGGAAGACCGAAACCTTCATGGGGCTGGCCGGTGTTGGCGATTTGATACTCACAAGTACGGGTGATTTGTCTCGAAACCGGCAAGTAGGGTTGTTGCTTGCATCAGGAAAAACGTTGCAGGATATTCTGAATGAATTGGGGCATGTTGCCGAAGGGGTGCATACGGCACAGTCGGTATTGGAGCTTGGTAATCGATTGGGTATTGAGATGCCGATCACCGATGCGGTGTGCGGCATATTGCAAGGCCGTCTCTCAGCTCGCGCTGCGGTTGAAGTATTGCTAAATCGAGAACAAAAATCAGAAGTTTATTAACTCGGATAAAATTTTAAGGCTCTTATTCAGGTATTTCTTATAATTATATGTTCTAGCACGACTTTAATGTTTTTTTGGAAAGATGGCTGCATTTTGGTTTGTTGTATTAACTGGCAAAACACTTACGGAAAACCTCAATTTGCTTGACCAGGCGCTAACAGCTTGATATAAGAGCGACTGCAGTACTTGCTTGTGAATTAATTACCATTAACTTAGAAGGGGAATTATATGAACAAATCCGAACTCATTGAAGCTATCGCAAAATCGGCTAAAATCTCCAAAGCCTCGGCAGGCAGCGCATTGGATGGGGCATTAACTGCAATAAAGGGCGCGCTCAAAAAGAACGAAAGTGTCACATTGGTCGGATTTGGGACTTTTAAAGTAGGTACTAGGGCCGCTCGTACAGGCCGTAATCCACGCACAGGCGCTGCTATAAAAATTAAAGCTGCAAAAGTTCCTAAATTCAGTGCTGGCAAAGCACTCAAAGATGCAGTAAACTAGCGGACTTTCTGATCGGGTGCTTAGCTCAGCTGGTAGAGCGTCGCCCTTACAAGGCGAATGTCGGCGGTTCGATCCCGTCAGCACCCACCAGCCCATTTACTGGTTTGAGGAGTGGTAGTTCAGTTGGTTAGAATACCGGCCTGTCACGCCGGGGGTCGCGGGTTCGAGCCCCGTCCACTCCGCCAAATCTTTTTCCGGGTGTTTGATATCTTCTTTCGTCTTTTACACTCTCACAGGTTTTAATTGTGTTTGACTTAGTTAACCGTAAAAAGCGGGTTGTGCAAGTTATTTTAGGCTTGGCAGTGTTGCCCTTTTTGTTTTGGGGAGTGGAATCTTACCGGGACGGAAGTGAAGGTTTTGTCGCAACAGTAGAAGGAGAAGAGATTTCTCGGCGTGAATATGAGCAAGCATTGCGCGATCATCATGAAAGAATGAGAGCTATGCTTGGCGCGAATTTTGATAGCGCGATGCTCGATACTTTTGAAGTTAAAAACTCAGTGTTGGAGAGACTGATTCAACAGCGCCTACTTCAACATGAAGCAATGAATAATGGTTTTACCGTTCTTGATTCTCAGCTTGTCAAAACAATTCGTGAAGTACCTGCTTTTCAACGGGATAATAAATTTTCGAAGCAACAATATGAAGATCTGCTTCGTGCTCAAGGACTAACGCCGGTAATATTCGAATCGCGTGTACGTCAAGAATTGTTGTTGCAACAATTGTTGGATGGTTATAGCGAAATTGTATTTGCACCCAAAACGGTGGTTGAAAAAGTTCGCTATTTAAGCGAAGTGCAACGGGAAATCAGCCAATCAAGAATTGCACCAGAACAGTTTTTACCGGCTATGACCCCGGAAGATACGGAAGTAGATAATTACTATGAGCAGCATCAAGCTGATTTCACTTTGCCTGAGCGCGCAAAGATCGAATACTTGGTATTGTCGTTGGACGCAGTGGCAAAAAACGAAACTGTGAGTGAAGATGCGATTTACAATTTCTTTCAGGAGCATCAGGAAGAATTCATTCAGCCAGAAGAACGGAAAGCAAGTCACATTTTGATCAGTGTTGCTGCAGATGCGCCTGATGATGAAAGGCAAGCGGTAATTGCGAAAGCCGAAAAAGTTCTAGAACAAGTGAAACAGGATCCTGATCAATTTGCAGAAATCGCAAAGGAACATTCGGATGACCCTGGCTCCGCAACACAAGGCGGGGATCTTGGATATTTTGGCCGAGGCGTGATGGTGAAATCTTTCGAAGACAAGATTTTTTCGATGCAACCCAATGAAATCAGCGATCTGGTGGAAACCGATTTCGGTTTTCACATAATTAAGCTGACCGATATCAAGCAAGAAATTCGCCCCAGTCTCGCGGATGTGCGAGAACAGATTGAAAAGAAACTGAAGCTCGAAGCAGTCAGTAATGTGTTTGGAGAGATCGCGGAAGATTTCAGCAATATGGTGTACGAGCAAGGCGAAAGTCTGCAACTTGCAGCAGAGAAATTTGAATTAATTATTCAGCAAAGCGATTGGATCACAAGAAATTCGGCTCAACCGTCAATTCTCTCGAATGAGAGATTACTATCAGCCGTGTTCTCTGAAGATAGTGTTGCCAATCATCGTAATACCGAAGCGATTGAAGTTCAACCGGATACTTTTGTGGCTGCTCGGATAGTTGAATATAAGCCTGCAACGAAACAATCGCTGGAGTTAGTTAAAGACCAGATCGTTGAGAAACTCAAGAAACAAATGGCGGAAAAAAAAGCGATTGAAGAAGGTCAGGCCATGCTTGCGCGTTTACAACGCGGGGAAGGTCAGGGCGATGTAACTTGGACCGAGCCACAGTTAATTTCTTATATGCAATCACGCGGATTGGATGTTGAAACGATGCGGGTAATTTCTCGGACGGAGACCAGAGATTTTCCTGCATATACCGGAGCAATTGATCCAAAAGGCGGTTTTAATTTAATACGAATTAGCAAAGTCGTAGCACCCGATCTAGAAGAAAAAGATAAAGATAAGTCCGAGATTTTCACAAAACAGCTACAGCAAATGATTGCGCAAGAAGAAATGGCGTCTTATCTAACAGCAATCAGGAAGCGATACGATGTGAAAATCAAGCAAGATAGCTTCTAGTCATTTCTTATGGTTTTTTTTGCGCAGACTCTACTCGTCGAACAGATTGAAGGCGACTGTGTTAAAACCAGCATCAACGTAAGTTATCTCACCCGTAATACCACTCGCTAAATCACTGCATAAGAAAGCGGCTACATTTCCGACTTCATCAGTGGTTACGTTACGGCGAAGCGGCGAAACCTTTTCCGTGTAACCCAACAGCTTGCCGAAGTTTCCGATACCGGCTGCCGCCAGGGTTTTGATCGGTCCGGCAGAAATTGCATTGACTCGTATTCCTTTGGGACCCAAGCTCGAAGCCATAAAGCGCACATTGGCTTCCAGGCTCGCTTTGGCTAAACCCATTACGTTATAGTTCGGCATAACCCGGACAGCGCCCAGGTAACTCAATGTCAAAAGCGCGCCATTCCGCCCTTGCATTAAAGGCAAGGCGGCTTTGGCAAGCGCGGAAAAGCTGTAGGCGCTGATATCATGAGCGATCTGAAAAGCTTCCCGGTTAATGCTCTCGAGAAAGTCTCCGGTTAAAGCTTCGCGCGGTGCAAAGGCGATCGAGTGGATAATGCAATCCAGACTGTCCCAGTGTTTATTAAGACTTTTAAAACAATCAGTGATTTCCGCATCACTGGTGACATTACAAGGAAATAATAAATCGCTGTCAAATTCACCGGCTAATTTCTCGACTCTGTCACGAATCTCTTCGCCTTGGTACGTGAAAGCAAGCACCGCACCTTCGCGCTTCATGGCTTTTGCAATGCCGTAGGCGATCGATCGGTTACTGAGAAGTCCGGTGATGAGGACACGTTTATTCGTGAGAAATCCCATGAGTTTTCCTTGTAAAATGGATTAAGTTGATCAATTATAGCGTAAGGGTAGTTATGGGGGAATTCCGCCGGGTAGGAGAGTCATAGATCTTGAATGCGATGCTATTGAAAAGTTTTTACAATTTGAAGCATTTAACAATGACAAAGACACTTATTCCGATCTGTTGGTTGGTTGTGTTGTCATCTCTTTTAACTGCTTGCGGTGAACAAAATTGGAATAACCCTTATGCAGCAGAGGATGCTGATAAAAACATACTTTATACTGTTTTTACCGAACGCCCTAAACATCTGGATCCGGTGCAATCCTACAGTTCTAATGAAATTCAATTTACTGCGCAGATTTACGAACCGCCTTTACAGTACCATTATTTGAAGAGGCCTTTCGAGCTGATCACTGCAACAGCTGCTGAAATGCCGATCGTAACATTCTATGATGAAACAGGGCAGCTTTTATCGGCAGATGTATCTGCTGATAAAATTGCTTACAGCATTTATGAGATATCGATCAAGCCGGGAATTTATTATCAACCACATCCTGCTTTTGCAAGAAGCTCGAGTGGAGATTTTTTATATCACAGATTGAATCAGAAAGAGTTGGCTTCGATATTCAAGCTATCCGATTTTCCGCAGACCAGCACACGGGAATTGATAGCAGAAGATTATGTTTATCAGATCAAGCGGTTGGCCCATCCGAAATTGCACTCACCCATCTATGAGCTGATGGCGGATTACATCGCAGAATTAAGAAATTATGCTGAAGAATTAAAGCAAGTGGTTCAAAATCACCCATCAAAGGATACATTTCTGGATCTTAAAGAATATCCATTGGGGAGTGTGCAGATAGTTGACAAGTATACTTATCGAGTAAAAATTAAAGGCCAATATCCGCAATTTATCTATTGGTTGGCGATGCCGTTTTTTGCACCAATTCCTTGGGAAGCCGATCAGTTTTTTTCGCAAAGCGGTCTGATTCAGAAAAACATTACACTGGATTGGTATCCGATCGGAACCGGGCCTTATATGCTCACCGAAAACAATCCTAATCTGAGAATGGTGCTGGAAAGGAATCCAAATTTTCGAGATGAATACTATCCAACGGAAGGAATGCCCGACGATGAGGAACAGGGATTGTTAGCGGATGCGGGCAAGAAATTGCCTTTTATCGATAAAATTGTTTTCACTCGAGAAAGAGAAAATATTCCCCGATGGAATAAATTCTTACAAGGATATTATGATGCGAGCGGGATTGGCTCTGATAGTTTCGATCAGGCTGTTCAATTGGTTAGCCAGGGTGAAGCGACCGTTACGGACGCAATGACGGAACAAGGGATCCGGCTGGAAACGACAGTTGCAGTGTCGACCTACTATATGGGGTTTAATATGCTTGACCCGATAGTGGGAGGTAAAGGTAAAGAAGGAAGTGAAAACGCGAGGAAGCTTCGGCAAGCGATTTCGATCGCGGTTGATTATGAAGAATTTATTTCAATTTTTGCGAATGGTCGTGGTATCCCTGCGCACAGTCCGATATCACCTGGCATTGCTGGGTATCGCGAAGGAAAAGAAGGGATAAATACCATCGTTTATGATTGGATGAGAGATCAGCCGCGGCGTAAATCAATAGAAGTTGCGAAAACATTGCTTGCTGAAGCCGGCTATCCGAACGGAATCGATCAAAAAACTGGCGCGCCGCTAATTCTGTATTTTGATGTAACCGCGAGGAGTTCTGAAGACCGATCAAAGCTCGATTGGATGCGTAAGCAATTCCAAAAATTAAACATTCAATTGGTTATTAGAAGTACTGACTACAATCGTTTCCAAGACAAAATCCGCAAGGGGAATGCGCAGATTTTTGAATGGGGATGGAATGCCGATTATCCGGATCCCGAGAATTTTTTGTTTTTGTTATACGGCCCCCAAAGCAAAGTGGCGAATAGCGGAGAGAACGCTGCCAACTATAGTAACTCTGAGTATGATTTTTTATTTGAGCGGATGAAAAATTTAGAGAATGGGATTCATCGGCAGCAAATAATTGATCGAATGGTTGAGATATTACGTTATGATGCGCCTTGGCTGTGGGGCTATCACCCTAAAGATTATGGCTTATATCATTCTTGGTATCAGAATGTTAAGCCCAACAGATTATCTAATAATAATTATAAGTATTTTAAAATTGATGCAAAACAAAGAGTACAGAAGCAAAGTGAATGGAATGATCCTGTATTGTGGCCAATAGTGCTTGTTTTTGCGGTAATTGTTATTGGTCTTTTTCCGGCGGTGACAGCATTCCGGCACCGGGAGCGTAGTATTGGTGTCCGTTCGCTATCATCTTAGTTGTTAATGATTAGCCCTCTTTAACAATGTTTAATTACATCATTCGTCGCATCATCTATGCTGTTCCGATTCTCATTGGCGTCAATCTGATTACCTTTTCCCTTTTTTTTGTAGTCAATACGCCTGATGATATGGCACGCATGCAATTGGGTATTAAATATGTTACGCCCGAAGCAATTGAGAAATGGAAAAAAGAGCGGGGCTATGATAAGCCGTTGCTTCTGAATAGTGACGAAGCGGGATTGCAGAAATTTACACAGACAATTTTTTTCGAGAAATCACTTGCAATGTTTGTTTTTGATTTTGGAAGAGCCGATGATGGAAGGGATATCGCGCGCGAGATCAAGTCGCGGATGATTCCTAGTCTTGCTATTGCGTTACCCGTATTTATTCTTGGATTATTTGTTTACATCTCTACTGCGCTAATCATGGTCTTTTTTCGTGCAACGAATATCGATTTCTGGGGAGTAATATTGTGTGTAGCATTGATGTCTATTTCCAGTCTTTTTTACATCATCGTTGGACAGTTTCTAGTGAGTAAGGTCTGGCACTGGGTGCCGATATCAGGCTTCGGAAGTGGACTTGATGCAATTAAGTTTTTGTTGCTTCCGGTCATCATCGGGATCATTAGCAGTGCGGGATCGCATATTCGTTGGTATCGGACAGTTTTTCTTGAAGAAATGAATAAGGAGTATGTTCGTACTGCAAGAGCCAAAGGTTTGTCAGAACGCCTTGTTTTATTCAGACATGTCTTGAGAAATGCATTAATTCCAATTTTAACAGGTGCGGTAGTAGTGATTCCTTTGCTATTTTTGGGCAGCTTGCTGGTCGAATCTTTCTTTGGCATTCCAGGTCTCGGGAGTTATACCATTGATGCAATTAATTCCCAAGATTTCGCGATAGTCAGGGCAATGGTTTTTTTAGGGTCGATTTTATACATCACTGGTTTGGTATTGACCGACATTTCATACACGCTTGTTGATCCGAGAATCCGTTTAGCATAGGAAATGCTATAAGTTCAAGAAATTTATTGTTTATGTTACTAGAGTGCTGCTCTAAAGCTATATGATAAAATAACCCCCGTTTTTTATTGGCAGGTTGCTGAAAAACTATCCGTATTGTCGCTGCAATGTTAAAAAAGTTAGGAATGCCTATATTATTGGGTATAAATTGGGTTCTGTGCCTTTTTTGCTTGGATCTACTGTCTCGAAACATTTTTCAGCGGCTTGTTTAAAGCAATTGTAATATCTGCACAGAACTTAATTGACTTATGGCCTCAATCTATTCATAATTGCCGATTTCTTTTGGAGGGGTTCCCGAGCGGTCAAAGGGATCAGACTGTAAATCTGACGGCTCTGCCTTCGAAGGTTCGAATCCTTCCCCCTCCACCAAGTTATGAAAGCATTTTGAGGATGATCTGGACTTGTATCTGTGTGGTCTTTTAGGATAAACCTCAAAGAGTAAATAGTTGTAGTATGCGGGTGTAGCTCAATGGTAGAGCAGAAGCCTTCCAAGCTTACGACGAGGGTTCGATTCCCTTCACCCGCTCCAGTTGATGTTGTGGGTTAGATGGTTGTGATTGTAAATGCTTGCCCATGTAGCTCAGTGGTAGAGCACTCCCTTGGTAAGGGAGAGGTCGCCAGTTCAATTCTGGCCATGGGCTCCATAGGTCGTATTATGGATTGATATGGTTTAAGCACGCAAAGGGGAAACATAATGGCAAAGAGTAAATTTGAGCGGTCGAAGCCACATGTGAATGTGGGGACGATAGGGCATGTGGATCATGGTAAGACGACGCTGACGGCGGCAATAACGACGATATTGACGAAAAAATTTGGTGGAG
>WBZO01000306.1_pt1 | contig 114367 bp, 69 predicted proteins | sample 5204261 | NCBI WGS metagenome assembly WBZO01 (sample SAMN12412400, study PRJNA552823) | activated sludge metagenome | isolation source: activated sludge from anammox sidestream of wastewater treatment plant... | place: USA: North Carolina | collected 2017-09 | reverse complement strand
GGCGGGACATTCACGGTGACGGTGACCGACCTTGTGAATGGCTGCACGGCTACTGCCAGTGTTACTGTATTGAATAATACGACGCCGCCGCTGGCTGGTTTGAGCAAATCTGGTGATTTGGGTTGTGGCGTGAGCAGCGTGACGCTGACGGCAACTCCTGCCATTGGTATGACCTACGAATGGAGTGCCGGAGCTACGGCGGTACCAGGCACGAATACGGCTACTGTGACCGAAGCAGGAGATTACACGGTGACGGTGACTGACCCAGCCAATAATTGCACGGCTACCGCTACCATCACAGTGAGTGTTTCTACCTCAGAGCCTGTGGTAGTAGAAGGACCGGATGACCTCATACTTGAGTGCAATGTAGATGAGCTACCATTTGAAGAACCTGTTTTTGAAGACCTGTGCGATGACCACCTGGTAATCACCTTTGACAGCGTCCTCACCCAATTGACTTGTGGATACCTGCTGGAGCGGACATGGACTGCTACCAATGCACAAGGTCATAGTGTTTCCTTTACGCAGACGATTACACTGGACGATACGACCGCACCTGTCATTGCCGTTGAGCATCCGGTTTTAGGACCGATTTCAAATGGAGATATTCTGACTGTAACCTGTGAGCAAGTCGACATATTGGATGAAATGATAGTGGCGGTAGAAGAAGCATGTTGCCTTGAACCTGTTGAATTTAAAGAATTTATCACCGCTGCCGACTGTGTTGAGGACGGCTATATTCAGGCATTAACCTACGGCTGGATTGCAACGGATTGTTGTGGTAATGTGGACAGCCTGTTCTTTACGGCTTACGTCATAGATACCGTGCCACCAACACTGGTTAACGTCCCGGCTGACATTACGCTGAGTTGCGATGGGCCTACCTCGACACTGCCCAATGTAATGGCAGTGGATAATTGTGGCAATTCCATTCCAGTCGCGTTCAGTGAAGAACTCATTCCCGATTCTTGTGGATATGCGATAGTTAGAACCTGGACGGCTGAAGACGGTTGTGGGAATTTTGTCAGTGCTGCCCAAACGACAACCGTGATTGATGAGACAGCTCCCATTATCCAGAATGTTCCACCGAATATGACGGTATCCTGTGAGCAAATTCCCTCCGTGCCAACTGATGTGATTGCTGTGGACAATTGTGATCCCGCACCTTCACTTACTTTTGCTGAAACCAGCGAGGGCACCTGCCCAGTTACCATAACACGCACCTGGACAGCTGTGGATAATTGTGGGAATATTGGAGTGGGAACCCAAACTATTATTGTAACGGATAACACGCCGCCTGCCCTGGCAGGCGTACCGGCCAGTGTGAACCTGGAATGCGGTCAGCCGCTTCCACCAGCAGCAGATGTAACGGCGACGGACGACTGTGGGGGTAGCTTGGGCGTGACCCTGACGGAGACAACAGAGCAACTCGCCTGCGGATTCCTCGTGATCCGCACCTGGACAGCTGCAGATGCCTGCGGCAACAGCACGAGCGCCAGCCAGACGATCACCGTCACGGACGACACAGCGCCATCGTTGGAATTTACACATCCGCTGCTTGCGCCCTTGTCAGATGGCGACACCCTGACGATGGAGTGCAGCAATGTGAGCGTATTCGGAGCAGGCGATGCTATTGCGACAGATGACTGCAGCGACGCCAACGTGATATTTATTGAAGGCCCTGTTCATACAGGCAACTGTGAGCAGGACGGCTACCTGCTGTTGATGGAATGTTACTGGGTAGCGGTAGATGGATGTGGTCATGCGGATACGACGCTGATAGTGATGAAGATCGTTGACACGACGCCGCCTGTGCTGGTGGGCATACCGGGCGACGTCACAATTGAATGTACTGACCCCGTTCCGCCGATGCCAAATGTGACAGCAACGGACAACTGCGATCCGAACCTGACACTTACAGTTACATCTGATACACTGTGCGGTTATTGCAGTATTATCTACATCCACACCTGGACAGCCACTGACCACTGTGGAAATACGACTTCTGCCAGCCGGACTGTTACGCTTTCAGACACTACAGCTCCTGTATTGGCAGGTGTGCCGGCTGATTTAACCCTTGATTTGACTTTGGGTGAAACAGTGCCGCCACCGGCTGATGTGACTGCATCCGACAATTGTGATGACAACGTGGATATTGATTTCTACGAAACGACCATTTACCAGACCTGCTACCAAATCGTAGTCAGGGTATGGACGGCTACCGATGACGCAGGCAACAGCACAAGTGCTGTTCAGGTACTTACGATTGGTCATTTGACGCTATTGGAAGACGTCTGGGTGGCCTCAGACACTTGCTTCCAAGGGAAAGGCTCAGTTACGCTGTTGCCGGTTAATTACGCTTACGTGTGGAGCGATGGCGTTGCTGGAAATTACAGATCCAACCTGTTTGCCGGAACTTATTCAATTACAGCTACTAACGACGATGGGTGTAGTCAGATATTCAGTCTGACGGTTGACAACGAATGTTCCTGCCTCCAGGCGCAGGTGGAGTCGCTTGACATTGAAAACGCCCATTGTGGCAACTCCGATGGCAGTGCTACAATTTACCTGCTTGGCAATGAGGCGGATTACACCTATACCTGGCTGCCCGACCTGGGTGCACCCAATGGGGCGGGCAACAGCCGAACGGCTCTGCCTGTAGGCCACTACGTCGTGACCATGACTTACCTGGGCAATCCGGACTGTGTCGAACAGGTAGAGTTCGATATTGCTGACGACTGCTCACCGTGTCACCTGGAACTTTCAGGCGTACCTGCAGACCTGACGGTGGATCTGTCTTTGGCTGAAGTAATTCCTCCCCCGGCAGATGTGACGGCTTTCGACACCTGTGAGGGCAATATCCCAGTGAATTTTGAAGAAACGACCACTGCCGGAGACTGCGTACAATACCAGATTATCAGAACCTGGACTGCTACTAATGCGGCAGACAGTACGGTTAGTGGTGTTCAGACCATCACCGTCATTGATGCCGGCATTGTAAATGAATTTACAGTGATACCCGATTCTTGTGAACAAGGGAAGGGGGCGATAATTTTTACCCATGACAGCTACAGCTACGAGTGGAATGATGGAGGCTCAGGGGCTGCCAGGAATGACCTGACTGCTGGCAGCTACCTCATTACAATAACAAACAATCTCGGCTGTGTCGAGGTCATCACCATCGTTGTTGAAAATAACTGTGCCTGCATACCGGCTGAAATAGCCTCTATTGACATCACAAATGCAGACTGTGGCACCCAGAACGGCAGCGCCACAATTAACCTGACAGGCAATGAAGCTGATTACAGCTACACCTGGCTGCCAAACTTTGGAGCTTCAAATGCAACAGGCAACAGCCGCACAAACCTGCCTACAGGCCACTACGTGGTGTTCATGACTTATTTGAATAACCTGGCCTGCGTTGAAAAGGCTGAGTTTGACGTGCTTGACGGCTGCCCGCCTTGTGGCCCAATCTTCGATGTTGACTACCTGACCGTTGAGGTGTCCAGCGACCCGGCAACGGCCTGCCTGCCAGTGCCGTTCGGCGTGTCTCAAAACCACGACATCTATGTCAATGGCGTGCCTTACGCCGGGTCTTTAGAGCAATGCAATGGGCAGACAGTTATTTTCTACAGCTATGCTATCGTACCTGGTACAGGTCAGAGCGGCCCCTACCAGATTGCCTGGAACTTCAATGGAACGACTTTGAATGTGGTTGTAAACAACATGGATGAGTTGGTAGCAGCCATGAATGTGGCAGATCCCGGCGGATTCTGGTATCACGATCCGGCTTCCCTTGGATTTAGCACGGCGAATATCAGCGGCAATTACGGCAACATGACGATTGTCCACGTCCCCACGGGGATAACGGCTTACATCCAACCGAATTTCTCCAATTCGTCATTAGGTACATTGTTTACACTGCCTGCCGGCACCTCACAGATCGTTTTCATCAACCCCACTTCAGGCTGCTCTGACACGATAGATGCCAACCTGAATATGTTCCAGCCACATCCGGGCATTTTTGAAGAAGAATTGGTGGTAACGAGCGTAAACTGCGATCACGAAACGCCGGGTTATTGCCTGGGTATCCCGTTCACGGAGCTGTACCAGTACAGCTTTACGGTAAACGGCGAGGTGTATGCCGGAGACTTCGGAATGTGCAGCTATGTGGCAAGTCATTTCTACACTTATGTTTCGCTGCCTGGCCTGGGCAGCAGCGGGCCGTATAAGCTGGAAAACTGGTCAGTGAACGGCCAGGCACACACGGCTACTTTCCAGGATTTGGAAGAATTGGTCAGCTGGATGAACCAGTGGGATCTGACAGGAGAGTGGGTGCTGGATTCTGCCGCGATGACTATTAGAGGCGGCACCTCCATGAGTACTTACAGCAATCTTCAGATCACGCAGTTGAGCTCAGGAGCGGCAGCCATCCTTGAACTGAACACCAGCTATACGCCTGGTACGGCTTACATGGATCTGCCCGATGGCGAAAGCACCGTAATTGCTACCCGCCTGAGTGACGGAGAGCAGGATACTCTGCTGGTGAAGATCGCCTGCTTGACGCCTGACTACTACAAAGACGTGATTGAGGTAGGTCAGGTGGATACGGTCTGCCTAAGCCTGGATGAATTGTTTGGCGACGTGGCCAGCGTCCGGAATATTTGCGAGGAAGGCTTTGGCGCTGCCGCTTCCATGAAGCTGCTCTCCGAAATAAACTGCGTGAAATACACTGGCGAGTACGTGGGCTTGTCTAATGCCTGCTACATCATCTGCGATGAATACGGTATTTGCGACACCACTTACATCGAAATTACAGTCAGGGAGAACTCCACTTCCACGCTCCTGCCCGATACGTTGTACACCGGATTGGAGCAGACGGTTACCGGCCAGGTGTTGAGTAACGACCAGCTCGAAGGAGACCTGCTGTCCGTCAAGGTAAAAACCAAACCACAGCACGGTACGGCAAAAGTGAATGCCGATGGCTCAATCAGCTATACGCCCGACCCGGAGTATTGCAATGAGAACAGCCAGCCTGATCACTTCTTCTATGAAGTTTGCACGACTGATGGATGTCAGACTGCCATGGTGTATGTTTTCGTCTCTTGTGGCGACCTGGTGATCTACACCGGCTTCTCACCCAACGGCGACGGCGTGAACGACTTCTTCCGGATTGATGGCTTGCAACGCTATCCAAATCACGAGCTGACCGTGTTCAACCGCTGGGGCAACCGGGTATTCCAGACGAAGGATTACAAAAACGACTGGAACGGCTCCTGGAACAGGCAGCCCCTGCCCGACGGCACTTATTTCTACATCTTCGACGACGGAGAAGGCAAAACACACGCCGGCTACGTGCAGATAAGAAGGTGAGATTGCAGGTAAAATTTAGCCTGGTAAGCTCAATTCAAACAGCTTCTCGGCTCAAGCACCAAAGCGCAAACAAGCGCTTAGGTGTGCCGTTCAAAACCGCATAGAATTTTCCACTATATTTTGGGGAGCAGCGTTTTCCGCTGCTCCCTTTTTCGTAAGCCCCAGTGTCGTTTTGGATAAAATTGCTCGGCTCAAGTCGGCTCTCTTTTACCTCGGTTTTACCCCCTTTTTCAATCAGCGGGCCTTGCTGGCATGTTAGAGCTTGTTTGCGATTGGGTCACTTGGCCAAAACGACCCTTTTTCGTCCTGTTTTCACCCTTTTTCAAATCCGTAGCGGTGCCACGCCACTTCAAAAAGCTGAAGACCTGACAAAAAAATTGCTTCGTTTTGGGCGAAAAAGACGACTTTTTAACCCGGCAAGCTCCATTCAAACAGCATTTCGGCTCAAGTACCAAAACGCAAGCAAGCCCTAAAGTTTTTTCAGGCACACCGCTGGCAGATAGCAATTAAAGCCCATCTTTGTCATCAGCTCAATTTTTAAAATTTGACAATGCAATACGATTACGCAATCATTGGGAGTGGCTTCGGAGGCTCGGTAAGCGCCCTTCGGCTGTCGGAAAAAGGCTACAAGGTACTCGTCATCGAAAAGGGGAGCTGGTTCAAGGGAGAAGATTTTCCCAAGACAAACTGGGAGCTGAAAAAATGGCTCTGGGAGCCCCGGCTTGGCCTGCGGGGTTTTTTTAAAATGACCTTTCTCAACCACGTCTCAATCGTGTCGGGCGTCGGCGTTGGTGGAGGCTCACTGACCTATGCCTGCACTTTACCCGTTCCGAAAAAGGAATTTTTCAACTCCGGCTCCTGGAAAAACCTGGCAGACTGGGAGCAGGAACTGGCTCCTTTTTACAAAACGGCCTATCGCATGTTGGGGGCAGCTACAAATCCCCGCCTGTTCGATGCCGATGAAAGCCTGCGCCAACTGGCCCGTGAAATCGGCAAAGAAGACGACTTCGGGCCTACAAAGGTTTCCGTCTTTTTTGGCCAGCCTGGTGAGACCGTCCCCGACCCGTTTTTCGGAGGCAAAGGCCCCAGCCGCACGGGCTGCATCCACTGTGGTGCCTGCATGACGGGTTGCCGCCATAATGCCAAAAACAGCCTGGACAAAAACTACCTCTACCTGGCGCAGCAACTCGGTGCTGAAATCCTGGCGGAGAAGGAAGTGTACGACCTCCTGCCACTTGACGGGCAGGACGGCTCAACGGGCTACTGCATCCGCTTTAAGCCTTCCATCAAAAGACGGGGTGAAAAAAGCGGAGAGGTGACGGCCAAAGGCGTCATCTTCGCTGGTGGCGTGCTGGGAACGGTGCCGCTGCTGCTACGGCTAAAAGAAAAATCGCTGCCCAGGCTCTCGGGTCGCATTGGCTGTCAGGTGCGCACCAACAACGAATCGTTGATTTTGGTGACCAGCCTCGCTAAAGACAACCGGGATTTTTCCAAAGGCCTGGCAATCGGCTCCATCCTGCACACCGACCACAATAGCCACCTTGAGCCAACCCGCTACGGCGAAGGCTCCAGTTTTTTTAAAACAATGACCATTCCCATGGTAAAAGGCAGCAACGTGCTCGTTCGGCTGGCTCGTTTATTTTTTAAAATAATGTCCTCACCACTACGGGTGGCAAGAGCTGTTGCACTGAAAAACTACGCTTCCAAAACTACAATCTTGCTTTTTATGCAAACCCTGGACAGCACCATCCGCATCAAGCGGGGATGGCTGACGAAAATGAAAACCGTGACGGAAGAGGGGCCTGCCCCTGATGCCTTCATCCCCGAAGCCTGGGAGCTGGCTAAAAAATACGAGCGTATCGTGGACGGCATCTCCTTCGTCAATTTTGCGGACGTAATCCTGGGTAATCCTACTACCGCCCACATTCTGGGCGGTGCTGTGATGGGTGAAAATGCCGACGAAGGCGTGATTGACAGCGCCAACCGGGTCTTCGGCTACCAAAACATGCTGGTCTGTGACGGCTCGATGATCTCCGCCAATCCGGGGGTGAATCCAGCGCTCTCCATCACCGCTATTTCAGAGCGGGCCATGAGTCTGATCCCTCCTGCTTGAAGCTTCAACTCCCGGCTTTCAGGTTTTGAAATAGTGGGCCTGTAGGTGCCTCCGTGCTGCCATCATTTTATCGAAAACCGATACACCGTGCTCGTGCGGTACGTTTCGCCCGGCATTAGCAGGGTGGAGGGGAACTGCTCGTGATTAGGTGAATCGGGAAAATGCTGGGTCTCCAGGCAGAAGCCCGTGCGATAGCCGTATTTGACTCCTCCCTTGCCCACATTGCTGGCGTCCAGGAAGTTGCCGCAGTAAAACTGGAGGCCTGGCTCCTGTGTCAGCACTTCCAGAAAGCGGCCAGTTGTGGGTTCATAAACGGTTGCAGCCAGTTGAAGCCCCCCGTCTTTGCGATTCAGGACGAAATTGTGGTCGTAGCCGCCGCCAAACCGGATTTGCTCGTCGTCGTCGTTCAGCCTTGCACCGATGAGGGTGGGAGTGCGAAAGTCAAAAGGTGTGCCCAGCACCGGGCGAAGTTCGCCGGTGGGGATAAGCGTTTCGTCCACCGGCGTGAACCGGTCTGCCGCAATCATCAACTCGTGGCCGAGAATGTCGCCTTGCCCTGCCCCTTTCAAATTAAAATAAGTGTGGTTCGTCAGGTTCACGATGGTGGGCTGGTCCGTAGTGGCTTCGTATTCGATGAGCAGCTCGTTGTGGTCGTTGAGCAGGTAGCGGACGATGACGGACAGGTTACCCGGATAGCCCTCCTCCATGTCCTTGCTCACTCGGCTGAGTTCGAGGCCTGCGTAGCCCTCCCGCTGGAGTTCACGGGCCTGCCACAAGCGCTTGTTGAAACCCTGGGGGCCGCCGTGCAGGGCATTGGCTCCGTTGTTGAGGGCCAGCTGGTACTCTCTGTCTCCTATGGAAAATTTTCCTTTCGCAATGCGGTTGCCATATCGGCCGATGATGGCCCCGAAGTAGGGGTTTTCTCCCTGATAACCGGCCAGGTCGTCAAAACCGAGGACGACGTCGCTAAGTTCTGCGTTGCGATTAGGCACGAAAAGCCGCGTGATGATGCCGCCGTAGTTGGTGATTTCAACGGACATGCCCTTGCTGTTTTTTAAGGTAAAAAGCTGGGCCGGGCCTTGCTCCGTCTGCCCGTAGAGGCTCGTTTCCATGCTGGGTTGGATTGGTGTTGTCGTTTGCTGCGCATCGGAATTGTGCTCCGTAGAGGCATTCCGACAACCCGTTTCAAAGAGAAAAAATACGAGAGAAAAGAGGAAAATTGCTGGTTTCATTTAATGAAAATTGATGCGCCTGAAAGGTACAAAGTTTATAAGAGCTTGCTTGCGATTGGGTCACTTGGCCAAAAACGGCCCTTTTCGTCCTGTTTTCACCCTTTTTCAAATCCGTAGCGCTGTTCCGCTACTTCAAAAAGCAAAAGCCTGACAAAAAATGCTCGTTTTCAGATGTTGTTTGGATTGGGTTGCTGGAGAAGACAGGATGGATTATTAGCCTGGTAAGCTCCATTCAAACAGCACCTCGGCACAAGCACCAAAACGCAAACAAGCTCTAATTCAAACCGCAGCCTTTAGCGACGAATAAGATTCTCCAATGAGAGGTATTTTACTTGAAATCCCAAAGGAGCTTTAAGTAAAGCCTCCCGCTCTGAAAGGTTATTTGGCAGCAGCCACCCCCCTGACCTTTTGATACAGCCTCAGAAAATCTGCTAAGTAGTTGCAAAAAAGTAACTGCCGGCAGGTGGGTGAGATTGCCTCTTCCTGCAACTTGTGGAACAAGCTCTGGTTTGCCTGCAGCAGATGCGTCAACAAGTGATTTTCCTGTTTCTCGCCGGAGCGTACCATTCGCCGCGGGCAATGCCATTGACTGCGATGGGGGTGCTTTCATACAGAGCAACGGTAGGGCAAATGTGGTAGGGCAAGCCGTACAACAGGTCTCCGGTTTTGAAGCGATGGCCGGCGCCAGCCTCCAGCACCAGGTGTTCTTCACTTTGGCTCAGCGGGGTAAGCCCTGGCGCTTCAGGGAACCACACCCGCATAGAAAGGTCATTTTCTGCTGCCACGGCCTTGTGCCCCAGATCCAGGCAGATTTTGGTGGCATCCGGCAGGGAGATCACCCGCGTTACCAGTAGGGCAGCGGGTTGGAAGGGCTGCTCAGGGCACAGATCAGCGTAGCCCTTGTCCCAATAAATGAAAGTGCCGGGGCTGCATTCAAGATCGGCCCGTTTTGCGTGAATGGGGAAAGTCGGCGAGCCGCCGGCAACGACGATGGGCATGCCAAGCCCGACGCTCCTTATCTTTTGCTGTAAAAAGCTGACGGGCAGGAAGGCCTGGTCGCAGGCTGATGTCCTGGCTGCGAAATCCGCCTGCCTCAGGTGGCCGTCGTAGGCGTGCAAACCGACGGGCCGGACCCCTTCCAGTCCAGTGCAGTACTGGTAGAGCTCAAAAGCAGCTTCGGGTGCAATGCCCGTTCTGTCTTGCCCCACGTTCAGATCAATGAAGAGAGGAATCTCAAAACCAGAGCGGACAGCCCGCTTTGCAATGGCCTCCGCTGCGCCTGCAGTGTCCGCCAGGCAGGAGAACTGAGTTGCTGGAAACTTTTGTACGAGCGCCACAAACCGCTCCAGTTTTGGCCCCACAGGCTGATAGGCCAGCAATACGTCGGATGCGCCACATTGTGCGAGCAATTCAGCCTCAGCAATCGTGGCGCATTTGAATTTGGAGATGCCTGCCTCTTGCAGCAACCCGATAGCCTGTGGCGATTTATTGGTCTTGACATGCGGGCGTAGGCGCTGTACATTACCTGCTATTCGCACGGCCTGGCGGATGTTTTCTCTGACTATTTCGGGGTAAATAACCAGGGAGGGGGAATCTAAATCCCCGACATTTTTGATGTGGTAGTCAACGGGTGAAAGCATTGGACTTTTTTGTACATAGTTTTATTTCAGGGTATCCATTTTGAAACACTGCCCTTTTCTGTGGGGAGGTGGTTGACTTTCTCATTTGTATTGCAGGCGAATAGTTGGGTACAAACTAAAGCGAAAGCAATTGTGCAAAATAACCTTCCCGTATTATCCGATTCTTTTGATGACTTTCGCCGGAATACCGCCTGCGATCACATTGTCGGGGACGTCTTTTGAAACGACTGCTCCGGCAGCAATGATGCTGTTTTCACCGATAGTTACCCCTTGCAGGATGGTCGCATTGGCACCAATCCAGACGTTTTTTTTGATGTGAATAGGTGCTACTGTAAGCGATTGCCTGTTTTTAGGTTCCATGGGATGCCCCTCCGACAATAAGCTGACTTTTGGCGCAATGAGTACGTTGTCTTCGATGGAGATGCCGCCCAGGTCTAAAAAGGTGCAATCGAAATTGATGAACACGTTTTTTCCGAGCCTGGTGTGCTTGCCGTAGTTGATGTAAAGAGGGGTAAACACCGCCACGCTTTCGTCAATCCAGGAATCGGTGATTTGGCTTAGCAAGGCCCTTATTTCTTTGGGGTCTGAAGAATTGTTCATTAGCACCAGTAACTTTTTGGTGTTGTAGGAAGCCTCTCGCAGTTTATACGCTTCCGGATCGTTTGGCAAAATGGTTTCGCCTCGTTTTAATCGCTCAAAAATAGTTGCTGTCTGCATTGGTACAATAATTTACAGTACGATGAACTCATTAAGGCATAAGTAGCTGATTTTCAAGTGGTATTTTGCTGAATTTGCACTTTAAAAGCCTCCGTTGGTGCGGTTGTTTTGTCAATACAGCGAGCTTGTTCTGTACGTCAGGGAGCAGCCGTAGGCGCTCCATATTTTCATTTTCTCCGGTGGCATATTCTGTCTTTTGAAATGCTCGGGCCCGCTTCTTTTTGCACTTCTACTGTGGGAGGTTCGTGCTTGGAGGTGCCATCTGGGTTATTGCGCAGGATTTACCTCGGTGGAGCCGATGCACAGGCCGGCTCCTCGAATTGAGTTTTTGCAAAACCAGGCCTTGTACTGAACGGGTAAGGGGTGTTGGTAGCCTGCAATTCCCTTTTGAGCAAAAGTACAACAATTGATTTCAAAGAAGCTGTTTGGATTTGGCTGCCGGAGAGAAAAAGACAACTTTTTAACCTGGTAAGCTCAATTCAAACAAGCTCTAAGAGGTTGAGTTGTGGCAAGCCTGGTTAGAAAATGCGTTGCTGGTTGAAGAAAACAGAGCGCCTTGCCTTGTGCCTTATCTGATCGTCCGGGCGGTCTTTTCGTTTGATAAAAAACCAGTCGGCCTGGGCCTTTTCGGGAGTTAGGGTGAGGGTCATGTATCCGTGTTCAGTGAGGTTTACGTAGCGCAGGTGGGGGTTATTTTTTTTCTTTTTAAAACGGCGGCCAGCTTCGATAGCCAAGGCTTTGGGAGCTAATTCATCCAGATTAAAGGAGGAAATGCTGGGCGTGACGAACTCTGCTCCGATGACTCCTTCGCCTGTTTTGCGGTTGTAAACATGCGGGTCATAGGGATTGCCGGTGAGTTCGAAAGCCCAGGAGGTATGCACGTCGCCAGTAATGATGATGATGTTATTAAGGCTGTTTTGATAGAAGAAGTCAAAGATGCGCTGGCGTTCTGCGGGGTACCCGTCCCAGCGATCCATTGCGATGGAAGGGCGGCGGTTGAAAACCTTACTGTCGCTCATAGGGGAGAAAATGACCTGGTTGCCGATAACTTTCCAGCGGGCAGAAGAATTTTTTATGCCGTTCAGCAGCCAGTCAGTTTGCTCCTTGCCCAGCATGTGGCGCTCGGGAGACTGCAGGTCGGGGTCCTGTTGGCCTTGCGCATGAGGGCTTCTGCCTTCGAGTCGCCCGTCGAGCATCCACAGTTCAGCGAGGCTGCCGAAGTCAAATCGGCGGATAATGCTCCTGCCGGGATTTTCCCGGATGGGCAGCCATTCGAAATAAGCCTGCCGTGCAGCAGCCTTGCGCTCTTCCCAGGCTTCGCCCCCTCCGCCTTTGCCGCCGGGGCCGCTGACGTTGCTGTCATTGGCTATTTCGTGGTCATCCCAGATGACGATGAAAGGATGAAGCCGGTGCACCTCCTGCAACTGGGTGTCCGTGCGGTACTGGGCGTAACGGGTGCGGTAGTCCATCAGCGTTGTGCAAGTTTTGTCGGGAATGTGGTAGCGGTATTGACGCTTCAACATCCTTTTGGGACCGTGATGTCTTGCACCATATTCGTAAATGTAGTCGCCCAAGTGTATCACTGCATCGAGGTCGCTGCGCCGGGCAATGTCGCCGTAGGCGTTGTAATACCCTGTCTGGTAATCTGCACAGCTGACTACTGCAAAGCGCAGCAGTGGCGGGTCACCAGCGGCTGCTGTCTTGGTACGGCCGATAGGGGAGCTGTGGTTCCCGTATTTGAAACGGTAGAAATAAGTAGTGCCTGCGCTGAGATTCTGCACATCTACCTTGATAGTGAAGGCGGAAGAAAGATCCGTTGTGGTGGTGCCCGTTTGCACGAGCTGCAGCATGGCGGTGTCGGTGGCTATTTCCCAGCTCACTTCCTGAGGCGCCGTATTTTCCGAGGGAAGTTTGAGTTTGGTCCAGATCACCACAGCGTCAGGCAGTGGATCGCCCGAGGCAACGCCGAAGCAAAATGGCGCCGATTGTTTGTCAAGGAAGCCTTCAAGTTCGGGATAATAAAGTTCCTGGGAGGAGATTTTTGTAAAAAACGGAAAAAGGACGGACAGCAAAAGAGTGTAGAATTTCATATTTCTTTTTTTATACTGCTCAAGAGGGTGTGGGAGATGGAACAAAAAATTTCGTTTTTTCTTCCATCTCCCGCAATTGGGTGTGTTCTTGGGGAGAAATTGAAAAATATTCCCCAAAAATACCCCCTGTTAGTGCATGTTGAGATTTGGTGTTTGAGCCGGGAAGCTGTTTGAATGGAACTTAACGCTTGATTGCGATTTGGTCTCTTGGCTAAAAAACGGCCCCTTTACGCCCGGAACGGAGGAATCTTTCAGCAGCAGCTTTGGCTATTCCTTCAAAGTTTCCTTCGTCCTGAACAAAAACCCCATCCTTTTTCTTTCCGGCAGCCCAATCCAAACAGTTTCCCAGAGGATAAAAATGACGCTGTGAAGTGCGCAGGATGTGTGGGTATATTTTCCGGAGGCATAGATTCATTGGTGCCATCCCTCTTCGGTTTCTGCAATAGCTTCCACCAGAGCCTCGAGGTCTTTTAGTGCTTGGGGAGCACCGATATTGTCTTCTATTGTTTTATTGATATTTTCATGGACGAAGGTCACCCAGGTGGTGGGCAAGTCGAGAAGTTGAGGATTGACGTACTGGTCGTCAAAGGCGTTGAAGTTGCTATTTGCAAAAACATCGAACAGTGCATTGGTTTCTTCGGGTGTCAATTTGCGCACCCAATCGCCTTGTTTTGTCACATTTTGGTCGCCGTGGAACTTAGCGTCGCCTGCTCCGTTCACACTAAAAGTGTAAACCGGACAGGTGCCAAAGCAGGGGCCTTTTTTAAACTCAATATGCGAAGCAGCTTTATAGTGATAGGGATTACATGCAGTCAGGAACAGTATCAATGTAAAAAGGGGAGTTAAGTTTTTCATCGCGGATGAATTTGGTGAACAATTGAAAATCAATTCGCAACAAGGGGGTGGACTCGCCGGGACTGATGGCTGGCTCAAAGTTAAACCAAAGCAGAAGAAAGTTGAGACAAAGAGGTATTAATGTTTTGTAGCTATTTAGATAGTTATATTGTTGACAATCAGCGTCCTGAAAAAAATCTAATATTCTCAAAATATCTGCTAAATCCAGAAACAATTGCTTGTCAGGCTTTCATAAGTCATTGGTTTTCAATTAATCTGGGTGCCTAAATAGTTATAATGCTTTAAAAAATAAAGAGATGGAACAATATCGTGTTTTCAGTGATCTGCTCATCGCAGAAATTCGCCGTCGTCTGTTGGGCGAGGGGGCTCCCCGCATCAGGAAATGCCTCGCCGAGCTGGATGAGGCCGAAATCTGGTTTCGCCCCAATGAGCACAGCAATGCGGTAGGCAACTTAGTGCTGCATCTCTGCGGCAATGTGCGCCAGTGGATTGTCTCGGCGCTGGGAGCTTACCCCGATGTCCGGCAGCGCCAATTGGAGTTTGACGAGCGAGGCCCTATTTCGGCAGCTGAACTGGTGCGCCGCCTGGATGAAGTGATGGCTGAAGTGGAAAAAGTCCTCGACCGGTTGACTCCTGATAAAATACTGGAGGAATACCAGGTACAAGGCTACCGGGAAACAGGCCTCAGCATTCTGGTACACGTGACAGAGCATTTCTCCTACCACGTCGGGCAGATCACCTATTTTGTAAAATGGAGAAAAAACATGGACGTGGGCTATTACAAAGGAGTGGATCTCGATGTCACCTCATGAGACCAGGCTGGTGATTAGTTTTCGCTGTTTGTAGGAATGGTGAAGGTGAACGTAGATCCCTCTGCCGCCTCAGATTCAACCCAGATGCTGCCGCCGAGGTTGGAAACAATTTTTTTGCAGGTGGCCAGCCCAATGCCGGTTCCCTCGTACTCCTGCCTTGAGTGAAGCCGCTCGAAAAGATTAAAAATGCTTTGGCGGTATTGAAGCGGAATGCCGATGCCGTTGTCGTGGAGATGAAAGACATAGGCATCTTCCTTTTTTTCATGTAAAATCACTACGACAGGTGCTATGCCTGCTCTGTGAAACTTGATGGAATTGGAAATGAGATTCTGGAACAACTGGATCATCTCGGTGGACGAGGCCTTAACACATGGAAGTTGGTTGCTGTAGATAACGGCCTGGCTCTCCTTAATGCCTGTGATCAGGTTTTTGGTCACAGCCATAATGACTTCGTTGAGGTCCACCATTTTTGCTTGTTGTGGGCGGTGGCCGAGCCGGGAGTATTCCAGCAAGTCATTCAGCAGGCTTTCCATCCGGGTGACGCCTTCGGTGACAAAGCCCATGTATTCACTCGTGGAGCTGTCCAGTTGGGGGCCCAGCTTGCGTTTGATGAGGCTCACGTAGCTGCTGATCATGCGTAAAGGCTCTTTCAGGTCGTGAGAGGCTGCGTAAGCAAATTGCTCGAGTTCCTTGTTTGAAGAAATGAGCTTTTGCTCGGCTTCGCGCAGGAATTTCGTTTGCCGGGCCAGTTCAGATTTTTGCTTGCTGAGTTCCTGCTGTTTTTCGTTGAGAGCTTTGATAATCATCTCCTGCCCGAGTGCGAAAATGAAGACGATGCAGACGATCATGAGAAACAAGCCGGCGTATGTGGTGTAGTAATAAAGGTCGTTGAATTGATGTGTTTGCTCATGCAGCGAAGTAGCCTCGTTTTTTTCCTGTAAGAAATAGTATAGGGTAATGCCTTCCAATGCCATCAGCCAGAAAAAGCCCGAGCGTTTATTGGCAAACAGCAGTGCGATCAATGGCACTGTAACCAGCCAGAGCAGGTTATCGGAGTAAAGACCGCCCGTACTCCCGATAGACGAGGCAAAAATGGTAAAGACGACGAGGGCAAGCAAGTTGCCAGATATTTTGAGATTGCCCCAGCGCTGAAAGAACCAGATCAGACAAACACCAACCACCGTGCCGTAGGCCAGCAGCGGCGTTTTTACGTTGTGGAAAACTAATAAATTGGCTGCTGTGAAAATAACAGATATAAGGATCAGGGAAATATGAATCAGGACTAATACACGTGCTTTCCTCAACTTGTAAACCGTGTCCCTCAAATGGTTGGGGATTAGCCATTTGTCCAGAATTGTAAAGATGCTGAAGAAGTTGAAAGAATTGTTCATCCCGATGACGTTTGAATAGAGATCTGCATTACCTACGCAAGATTTCTGCCAAACGAAAAGGATTTCCTTCCAGGTGGTGAGTTTCCATTCCAAACCAGATACTTCCTCCGGTGTTTTTATGGCTATAAAATCCCAGCCGGACTATCTTTTGATCGCGAAGCTTTTTTTAGGACGCCACAGAAGGGATGAGGGAGTAACATCGTATAGGATCTGAAAAGATTCGGACTGCGTGGTAGAAGCATCGAAGGCCACACCACTGAACCATTTTGGAATGGGGGGAAATCGCAGGTTTAAGAGCTTGTTTGCGATTTGGTCACTTGGCAAAAAACGGCCCTTTTACGCCACTTTCCCCCTTTTTCCGTTCCGTAGCGCTGCTACGCAACGGAAAAAAGGAGAAAAATTGACGAAAAATTGCTCGTTTTCAGATGCTGTTTGAATGGGGCTGACGGAGATAAAAAGACGACTTTTCAGCCCGGTAAGCTCCATACAAACAGCATCCCGGCTCAAGCATCAAAACGCAAACAAGCTCTAACACTACACTGTTTTTTTGCCCATGTATTTGTGAATCATTCATCCCGATAAACCCGCTCAATCATGAAGACCAGTCTCCCTGCACCAGGCCTGCCACCCCTCATCCCCAAAAGCCCTCTTCCCTGAAAAGCCCTTCCAGGGTATCCAGCACCTCGTCCAGGTCTTCGAAGGAATGTGCGGTAGAAAGCAGGATGCGGATGCCGGCACCTTTAATAGGCACGCTGGGGAAAACGGCGGGATTTGTCAGGATACCCGATTGCATGAGCCTCTGGCAGTAGTGCATAACTCTTTCTGTCTCACCGATATGGATAAAGCAAACCGGCGACTCGCCCGGGCTTGTGAGAGGGATGGCCAAAGCCTGCGCTTTGCGTTGAAAGTAGTGGATGCGTTTCAGCATATCTGCCTGCCTCTCGTAAATTTCGTCGCTCAGATGAATTTTAGCAGAGGCGATAGCAGCACCCAAAACCGGAGCTGTGAGGGGACTGGTGAAGATCAGGGTTTTTCCAAAAGTTCGCACCAGGTTCTTTTTGTGCTCATCAGGCAGGACAATCACGCCGCCCGAAGAGCCGAAGGACTTGCCAAGAGAAGAAACCAGTATCATTTTCGGGTGGAAAGACGCTTTGGATAAGACGACTCCCGAGCCGTTTTTGCCTGCCCAGCTCATCCCGTGCGCATCGTCAACGTACAGATGAAGCTGTTCGTATTGATCCATCAGGGCATGCAGTTGCTTTATCGGCAGCAGGTCTCCCGACATAGAGTACACGCCATCTGCCATGTACCAAATTTTTTCGTATTCCTGCCCCAGCTTTTTAACTCTGTTTTCGAGATAATCCAGGCGGCTGTGGCGGATGGTTTCCACGTGTACACCGTCGGCCTGCACGGTTTTTACTGCCGTTTGAACACTGGAATGTACGAACTGATCCAGAATGATAGCGTCCTTAGGTCCCACAAAAACAGGAAGCGAAGAAAGATGCCCTGAAGTGACTGAAGTCGTCACGACCACGGGTCTTCCAAAAACCTCCTGCAGCAGAGATTCCAGCTCTTCGTAGGGATAGAGGGAGACATAAGTCCTCGAGCAGTCAAACTGAACCCCGTACTGCTGCACTTTTTCGATAGCCCCCTTTCGCAGCCGCTCATCGGCTTCCAGCCCAAGATAGCTGCACGAGGTGAAATTGGTATAAGATCGCCCCCCGATGCAGATAGTCTCCCTGTCGGGCATGGGAACGTCATCGGTGCTGAGGTGGACGAGTTCTCGCTTCTTAAGTCCTATGGCAATTGGTGTTAAAATTTTTTCCTGATAGGCAAAGGTGTTAAATAACATGTTGTGTTTGTTTTTTGATAAATGACAAAAAAATAACCGCACCAACCCGCACGCAGTGGGTTGCTGGTAATCGCTCTTAGGTTGTGACTACTTAGCAGTGGGTGTTTTTTGGAAAAAACAGAAAATTTTCTCCCAAAAGGCCTCTCTGATCTGAAAGGTTATTTGGCGTTGGCCACCTCCAAATAACCTCAAGAATCTTATTCGCCGCCAAAGGCGGCGGTTTGACTTTTGAGACAGGCTCTAAGTAGTTACTTCTAAGTTTTTGTGCCCTATTTGATTTGGAAGGAAGCCCTTGTAGAAAGAAAAGGGGAGATTCCTGTTGAAAAGAAGTCAGAAAACGTGTCGGAAATAACTTACGCATTTAGGTTAGGCAGCGTCTTTGGAGCGCTGGCTGTGTGAGTGAAATAGTTACGTAGCTAAGGCTATGCGCCTTTTTCACTGCCTTGCCAGTCCACAAAATACCCCCGCCAAAACACCCAATTTATTTCCGGCAGCCAAATCCAAACAACTTCTTTCAACTGGTTTGCAAGGATGAGCAGCGAAGGTACTACTCCTTTTTTCAGCTTTCATAAACACAGGCCGTATATGAGCTGAAAAATGCCGGATTTTGAGCAAAAATCCCTGTGCCTTGTTAGAGGCCTGTGCGGGAGATCGGGTGAGTTATTCGCCAACAAGCTGATAAATTGGATTGCGATAACCACCAAAAAAAGGCTACATTTGCCACACTTCGTTTAATAACTGTAACTGCTCAAGCGGGCGGGGAAGGCAGGAGAAAAGAAGAAATCAAGCAGCCTTCTCCGAAAACAACCCCTACCGGGCAGCTATGGAAACCAAACTACTTCAGCCAACCTGACCAATCATGAGTGAATTAAATCTTGAGCAGCACTTCCAGTCGAAAATTGACGCCGAGACGAAAATTGAGCCTAAAGACTGGATGCCGGAGGCTTATCGCAAAACCCTCATCCGGCAAATCTCACAACACGCACATTCCGAAGTTGTCGGTATGTTACCCGAAGGAAACTGGGTCACCCGTGCTCCTTCCTTGCGGCGGAAGCTCATTCTGCTCGCCAAAATTCAGGACGAGGCCGGACACGGACTGTATCTGTACAGCGCTGCTGAAACCCTCGGCATTGAGCGTAGAGAAATGGTGCAGCAGCTCCTTTCAGGAAAAGCCAAGTATTCCAGTATCTTCAATTATCCCACCCTAACTTGGGCTGACATGGGTGCCATCGGCTGGCTGGTGGACGGAGCTGCCATTGTGAATCAGGTCATGCTCACTCGAACCTCCTACGGACCTTACGCCAGGGCAATGGTGCGCATTTGCAAGGAAGAAAGCTTCCACCAGCGCCAGGGCTATGAGATCATGGTGACGATGGCCAACGGCTCTGCAGCGCAGAAAGCTATGGCCCAGGATGCCCTCAACCGCTGGTGGTGGCCAGCGCTGATGATGTTCGGACCAACGGACGACAACTCCCCTAATTCGGCGCAGTCCATGAAATGGAAAATCAAGCGCAAGTCCAATGACGAACTGCGGCAGCAATTCATAGATGCCACCGTACCCCAGGCCGAATTTATCGGCTTGAAAGTGCCCGACCCCGACCTGAAGTGGAACGAAGAGCGCGGCCATTACGACTTTGGCAAAATCAACTGGGACGAATTCTGGAGCGTCGTCAAAGGCAATGGCCCCTGCAATCTGGAGCGCATGAAGGCCCGCAACAAAGCACATGAAGAAGGCCTCTGGGTGAGAGAAGCTGCTATGGCTTATGCAGAAAAAAAAGCACAAAAAAACATAGGCTCCTCCTCAAAAGTGGAAGCCGCTTAAACTCAAAAAATTGGAGAATTGTAGTGAGGCTTCATCTCTCCAATCTTTCAATCTTCTATCTATGAAAAAAGACTGGCCACTTTGGGAAGTTTTTATCCGAAGCAAAAGCGGACTCAACCATAAACATGCAGGCAGCTTGCACGCCGCCGATGCACAAATGGCAATCGAAAATGCCAGAGACGTTTACACCCGCCGAAATGAGGGCGTGAGCATCTGGGTTGTCGAATCTAAAAACATCACCGCTTCCGACCCCGACGACTCAGACCCCCTGTTTGAGCCGGCCAGGGACAAAATTTACCGCCACCCGACTTTTTACAAAGTCCCCGATGAAGTCAAACACATGTAAACCGGCAGATAGGCGGACTGGGAAACCTGGCCTCCTGGCCCGGCTCTCCGCTCATTGCCGTCTTCAAGCATTTCGATAAATGGATCAACAACTTTATAACTACCTGCTGCAGTTGGGTGACAATGCGCTCATCCTTGGCCATCGGCTTGCCGAATGGTGCGGCCATGCCCCCGAATTGGAAATTGATATGGCCCTGACTAATATCGCCCTTGACCTCACCGGGCAGGCGAGGAACCTCTACCAGCGGGCGGCAGAAATAGAGGGCCTGGGCAAAACAGAAGACGATATTGCCTACTTGCGGGACGCCTGGGATTTCCGCAACGTGTTGCTCGTCGAACAACCCAATGAGGACTTCGCCTTCACCATCGTCCGGCAATTCCTGTTCGATACTTTCAATTATTTTTTGCATCAGGAATTGACCAGCAGCCGGGATGAATGGCTCGCAGGCTATGCCGCCAAATCTTTAAAAGAAATCAGCTACCACCTGCGCTTCAGCTCTGAATGGATGCTCCGCCTCGGCGATGGCACAGCTCTCAGCCACGAGAGACTACAAGCCGCCCTGGATCAGCGCTGGATGTTTACTGGGGAGCTGACCTCCCCCACCGATACCGACCAACAGATGGCTGCTGCCAGCATCGCTCCCGACCTTGGCAAAATAAAAACTCTGTATGATCAAAAAGTCGAAGAGCTTATTGCAAAAGCAACTTTGCAAAAGCCAACAAGTGACTGGATGCAGCGCGGTGGTAAAAGTGGAAGACACACCGAGCACCTCGGGTACATCCTCGCCGAGATGCAATTCCTGCAGCGGGCATATCCGGGGTTAGCGTGGTGATTTCGCAGGAGCAAAAGAACTTCAGCGCTTTGAGAAACGCGGTAACTCCTAAGAAGCTATTTGAATTGAGCTTGGCGGTACAGCCGACCCTCCTCCTTGCACAAGTAGTACCAGGTGTGCTCTCAAAGGGAGAGTTGAAGAGGAAAACCCGGCTTGCCGATGTTAAAAACCCATTAAAAATTTGAAAAACAGATGGTTTTAAACCTTCTCCATAGAGAGAGGGAAAATAAGCAGACTACTTTTGCTATTATATCAGAACTAACATCTACCACATTTTTTATCCTAAAATCATTTGACATGAACTCAAGACAAGGATTAACCATTCTGCTCATCTTCCTTCTTTTGCTGCTGTTTGGCGTCGGCTTCTGGGGTTATTCGAACTATAGTGCCAAAAAATCCATGGCAGCTACAAATAAAGAATTGAACGAAAAAGTGGGTGATCTCTCCTCCCTGCGCGACAACCTCGAGCACCAGGTGGATAGCCTTCAACAGGCATACGCTACCCTTGCCCAGGAAAATGAATCGCTGCAAGGCTCAATGGCAGCAGCTCAGGAAAAAATCGCTGCACAAACGGCTACCATCAACAAATACAAAAAACAAGGCTCCTCAGAGGCAGCCAGCCTGAAAGACCAAATACAGCAGTTGCTGAAAGCTAAAGCCCTGCTGGAGGCCTCAATTTCAGACCTGCAGGAAGAGAACGACTCCCTGCGCATGCTTACAGGCCAGCTCACCGCTGACCTGGCCACTGCAAAATCGGAGAACGAAGCTCTTGCCTCCCTGAACCACACCATCCAGGATGAGCTTAAACGCCTCACATTAGCCAATTTCAAGGCGACGGCCTTCCGGGTAGAAGTGGAAAAGAAAAGACCCAAAGCCACTGCCAAATCCAGAAGAGCCAAGAGGGTGCTCGTCAGCTTTGACCTCACTGGTGTAGTGCCACAGTACCGGGGCGTCAGGCCGCTGTACCTGGTAATCACCGATGACAAAGGGACGCCGATCAAAACGGAGAACCCCATCCACGCAAAAGCAAATGTGAACGGCCAGGAAATGGACCTCATCGCCGTGAAGCAGCAGGAGGTAAACGTGGTCGAAAATCAACGGCTGTCCTTCAGCCATGACCTGGAAGAAAAACTGAAATCAGGCTACTACCGAGTCGCTGTTTACACCGATATCGGCTTGCTCGGTGCTTCCAGTTTCAGGCTTCAGTAAGAAAATGGTGCACAGTTCGTTAGAGCTTGTTTGCGATTGAGTCACTTGGCCAAAAACGGCCCTTTTTCGTCCTGTTTTCCCCTTTTTTCAGCTCCGCAGCGCTGCTATGCAACTTCAAAAAGCTAAAAATCTGACGAAAAATTGCTCGTTTTCAGATGCTGTTGAGGTTGGGCTGTCGGAGATAAAAAGAATGGATTTTTTGTCCAGAACAAAGGAAATTTTAAAGGAATAGCCTTAGCTATTGCTGAAAAATAGCATCTCTGCTCAAGCACCAAAACGCAAACAAGCTCTTAGATAAAGAAAGAGGGCAGGGGAGCAATGCAGCTCTCTTGCCCTCTCTCCTTTTGGGGCAGAACCCTGCAGGGATTATTTTTGGAGGAAAATTTTCTGTTCTTCCAAAAAACAACCCTAACTTGTAGCAAGAGGAAAAAATGGAGACCCTCCCTCTTCCTGGCCAGGTTTATTTTAAGTAGCTGCTTGAGAGGGGGCAGAAAGAGGAGGAAGAAAAAATGAAATTTTTTCTTCCTCCTCCTGCAATTCGAGACTGTATCCTACGAGTGTGTTGGGGTTTTGATGATGAGCCGAGATGCTGTTTGAATTGAGCTTATCGGGCTAAAAAGACGACTTTTTTCTCCTCGGTAGCCAAATCCAAACAGCTGCTCAGGGAGCAGAATTTTTTAAAAAACACCCCTTTTTAAAAGGTTAGGATCGAAGTGAAAATAAAACATACATCTTATTTTTAAAAAACCAGCTCTTAGTAATGCTTCGCTTCTTATTTGGCAGCTGACGCGGCCCTTGACTTTTGATACAGCCTCCCTGCCAAGTAGTTAAGGAACGTGCCGGAACTAAGTTGGGTATTTCGGCGAGTGTATTTTGGGGGCTGGCAAGGCAGTGAAATAGGCGCATAGCCATAGCTACGTAACTATTTCACTAACACGGCCAGCGCCCAAAAGACGCTGCCCAAATGCGTAAGTTATTTCCGGCACGTTCCTAAGTTACTGTTTTAAAAACAATATGCCGTAATGAGTAAAAATACAGCCTCGCTCGCCCTGTTGATGGGGGTGGCCATTTTATCCTTGCTCAGCCTGCCTTCCTGCGTTGGTAAAAAGAAGTTTACCCGTGAAGTTTCTACGAGGGACTCCATGCTCACCCAAGTCAACAAGCGGGTCATCGAACTCAATCAGGAAATTGCCCGCCAGAATATAAAACTCGCCGAAAAGGACGGGGAAAACAAGGTCCTGCGGGAATTGCAGGACAAGCAGGACCGGCAGATAAATCGCCTGCAAAATGAAATTGAAAAACTTACAACCCAATCTTCATCTCAGCAGGAACTTATGGATTTGTCCCTGAAAAGAAAACAGGAAGAGCTGGAAGAAAAAGAGCAAATCATCGGAGGCATGCAACAAACCCTGGACAAACAGGCAACAGCCATGGAAGAAATGCTCGACAAGATCAGAGCTGCCCTGCAGCAATACGACCAGCGAGAGCTGTCTCTTGACATCCGGGGCGGCAGAGCTTACGTCGGGCTGGCTGAGAAGCTCCTTTTCAAATCAGGCAGCGCCCAACTCAGCCGGGAGGCTATGCCGATTCTGGAAAAAATAGCAGAAGTGCTGGTCAACCATCCCGAGCTGGACATCATCGTGGAAGGCCATACCGATAATGTGCCCATCAGAAGCAGGGAGTTCAAAGACAACTGGGATCTCACCGCCATGCGGGCCACGGCGGTCGCCCGCATGCTGACGAAGGAGTTCTCTCTCAATCCCAGCCAGGTAACGGCTGCTGGCAGAGGCGAGTACCTGCCCCGGGCCTCAAACGAAACAGCAGAAGGCCGCGCTCTTAACCGCCGAACAGAAATTATCCTTTCGCCCAGGGTGGATGCCATCTATAAGCTGATACGGGAGGCGGGGAAAAAAGCCCCGGAAGAAAAGCCAAGCGGAAGCAATGGCCTTAATTGAGAGGAAAACCGCAATTGGCCACGTTGCAATCTGCCTTGGGGCCTCTGGGATTTTGCGCTTCCTCTCTGATCCTGAATCTCGATGGTCGTTGAAGTTTTCCCTGAAAACATCCTGAATTGGAGGAAGACAGGGCAAAAAAGCGCCGTTTTTGGCCAAGTGACCCAATCGCAAACAAGCGCTTAATAAAAAACCCCCACACAACTGCCGTGTGGAGGCTTTTTCTATTTGCTTAAGGCAATAGGATTAACAGTGCCCGGTGGATATAGTTTTTGTCCGGGAAAGAACGGGATGCTTCCAGCAGCCAATATTTATCTGCCTGATTTCTCATCCTTCCCCGGCTTAAGCCTTACTTTTGTGCTCCTAAAAGATAAATCAAAACACTGCAGACATGAAAGTAACCTACTACGGACATGCTTCCTTCCAAGTTGAAATGAATGGCAGGCATCTGGTTTTTGACCCCTTTATTTCATCCAATTCAAAAGCCGGACACATCAGAGTGGACGATATAAAAGCCGACTACTTGCTGCTCTCACACGGCCACGGCGACCACGTTGAGGATGTAGAGAAAATTGCCAGAAACAACGGAGCTACCGTAGTTTCCTGCTTTGAGATTGTCTCCTGGTTCGAGAACAAAGGAATTAAAGGACACCCGATGAACCACGGCGGCAAGTGGAAATTTGATTTCGGCACCCTGAAGTACGTATTCGCCACCCACTCCAGTGTTTTGCCCGATGGCACCTACGGCGGCAACCCGGGCGGCTTTGTCTTGTGGGATGATGCCGTGTGCTTCTATTTTGCAGGCGACACAGCTCTGACGATGGACATGAAGCTCATCCCGCTGACCTGCCCAAAATTGGATTTTGCCATTCTGCCGGTAGGCGATAATTTTACGATGGGGTATGAGGATGCAGCTTTAGCAGCAGAGTTTATCGAGTGCGATACCATCATCGGCTGCCATTTTGATACATTTCCTTACGTCGCCATAGATCACGGGGCAGCAAAAAAGGCTTTTGAAGCCAAAGGGAAAAAGCTACTTTTGCCCGCCGTCGGTGAAACGGTAGAAATCTGAAAAATAAAATGGGAAAAATTATCGCTATTGCCAACCAAAAAGGCGGCGTGGGCAAGACGACCACAGCTATCAACCTGGCAGCCTGCCTGGCCATTTTAGAAAAAAAAATCCTGCTGGTAGATGCCGACCCTCAGGCCAATTCGTCTTCCGGCGTAGGTGTTTTCCAGGACGCCATTGAAAACAGCCTCTACGACTGCATGGTCAACGAAATACCGGCAAGTGAGGCGGTTTACGAATCCGAAACGCCCAACCTGCACGTCATGCCCTCCCATATTGACCTGGTGGGCGCAGAGCTGGAGTTGGTCACAATGTCCAAAAGAGAATTCGTCCTGAAAAAAGTGCTCGACCAGGTGCGGGAGGACTACGATTATATCATCGTGGACTGCCTGCCTTCGCTGGGCATCATCACCCTGAATGCCCTCACTGCTGCTGATTCGGTAATCATCCCCGTTCAGTGCGAGTATTTTTCGCTCGAAGGCCTGGGGAAATTGCAGAGCACGATCAACAGCGTGAAGCAGAATTTCAACCCCCAACTCGAGATCGAGGGTATTTTGCTTTCCATGTACGACAGCCGCCTGCGGCTGGCCAATATCGTAGTCAATGAGGTGCGCAGCTTCTACAAGGAAAAAGTGTTCGACACCATTATTCACCGCAACTCTAAGATTAGCGAGGCGCCGAACATGCACCAGCCCATCGTCATGTACGATGCCGGTAGCCGGGGTACAACGAATTTCCTCAACCTGGCCAAGGAGTTTTTGAAAAGAAATAAAGACAAAATCAAGCGCAAAGCACAAGTTGTTTAACAATGGCGAAACAAGTCAAGAAAAAGGAGTTGGGCCTCGGTGTGAGGGCATTGCTCACCAACATCGAAGCCCAGACTCAGGAAAAGCAGGCCGAAGTCGTGCGGGAACTCACCCACATGGTGGCCATGCTCCCGGTGGGGGAAATCGAAGTAAACCCCTTTCAACCCCGCAAAGACTTTGATGAAGAGGCGTTGAACGAACTGGCCGAATCCCTGAAAACCCACGGCCTGATCCAACCCATCACGGTGCGCCGCCTGGCAGACAGACAATATCAACTCATCTCCGGAGAAAGACGCCTTCGAGCTTCCAAAATTGCAGGCCTGGCCGAAGTGCCTGCCTACATCCGCCTGGCCAACGACCAGGAAATGATTGAAATGGCGCTGGTGGAAAACATCCAGCGCGAAGACCTCAATGCCATCGAAGTAGCCATTACCTACCAACGCCTGATTGACGAGTGCAGCCTCACCCACGAAAACCTCTCCGACCGGGTGGGCAAAAAGCGCAGCACAGTTACTAATTTCCTCCGCTTGCTGAAACTCCCGCCCGATATTCAAAAAGGCCTGAAAGAAGATGCCGTTTCCATGGGGCATGCCCGTGCATTACTGGGCATTGACGATTTCGCCCTGCAACATTCCATTTTTAAGAAAATTATTGCCGAACACCTCTCCGTGCGAGAGACTGAAGAGCTGATCCGCCGATACAACGAAGAATTGGCGAGCAAACCAGCCAAGGTAAAACTGCCTTCGGATTACCAAAATGTGCAGAACAGCCTCCGGGATTACCTCGGCTCCAGAGTGCAACTGAAGTTGAAAAGCAATGGCAGCGGGCAGATAGCCATCCCCTTCACCTCTACTGAAGACCTGAACAGACTGCTGGATTTGATTGAAAAGTAGGAGCTGTTGAGCAGGAGCTGCCCTTTGACAAAAATGTAGGGCCTTTTCCTAGAGCTTGTTTGCGTTTTGGTGCATGAGCAGAGATGCTGTTGGGATGGAGCTTACCGGGCTGAAAAGTCGTCTTTTTATCTGCGGCAGCCCAACCTCAACAGCATCTGAAAACGAGCAACTTTTCTCCTTTTTTCCGTTGCGTAGCAGCGCTACGGAACGGAAAAAAGGGGGAAAAGTGGCGTGAAAGGGCCGTTTTTTAGCCACTACGGTTTTTTTGAATAAGATGGAGACAATTTATTAATGCCTCGTTTCTAAGAAGCTGTTTGAATTTAGTTCACCGGGCTAAAAACCCATCTTTTTTCTCTTGGGCGGCTAAATCCAAACAGCTTCTTAGCGAGCTGTCAACGTGGTTAAAATCTGCGGACAGAGCAGTGTGGCAGCAGGCAGGACGTTTTTCTTGCGATGAAATCGAAATGCACTCTTACGGTTTGGATAGTAGTGGTCTGGCTGGGAACAGTGGCAGGCCAGGTTGCCGATACGATACCTGCTGGACAGTTGCAGCCCGTGTTGCAGACAGATACTTCGATAGCAGGCGCGCAGGACAGCCTCGCCAAAGAGGCTGGCACACCGAAAAAGAAGCGCTTTCTCCATCGCATTTTTAAGGAGAATTATCCAAATCCCAGCATGGCGCTCTACTTGTCGCTGGCCGTGCCGGGAGCAGGGCAGATTTACAACAAGCGCTGGTGGAAACTTCCTATTATTTACGGCGCTTACGGGGGGCTGATCTATGCGGCCGGTTTTAACCGGAACTACTACCGACGGCTGAGGGATGCTTACATCGCCGAGTTGAACGGGATACCCCACGAATTTTCTGGCACCCGCCTGAAAGCAAACGACCTGAGGCGCCTGCGCGACAGCTACGACAAGAACAAGCAACTTTCTTACATTGGCATCTTCGGTATCCATCTGTTGCAGGCAGCAGAAGCTTTCGTGGACTGCCACCTGAGGACTTTTGACGTGAGCGACGATCTGAGCCTGCACCTGAAACCTTCCGTCCTCACTGCTTTTCCGGGTTGCCAGCCCGTTCCAGGAGTAGGTATTGCACTGACTTTGCGGCCTGTAGCTACCTTCAACGCACCGGTCGTACCCTGAGACCTTCCTTTTTCAGCAGACGGATGACGCCTCTCTCCCCGCCAAGATGCCCGACGCCGATGGCTGCGAACAGGGTTTTCTCCTTCACTGCTCCGGCAATCCGCTCTGCCATGATCTCATTCCGGCGATAGAGCAGCAGCTTGCGCAGCCCTTTTGAGTTTTTCTTCACATTTTTGAAAAGGCGCTGTACGTCGCCTTGTTGGTAGAGCGTTGCCGCATGGCGCAATTGTTGGCGGAAGCGCCCGACATTTTTGCCGATAGCCAGCAGCATCCTGATCTGCTCATCCAGGGGGATCTTCCCCACTACTTCCACTTGTTCTTGCAAGGTTTCGATGCCTTGCAGGGTTTTGCCTTCTTTTTTGGCGAGGTTCCACAGGTGTTCATCCAGGGAAACAGGCATGTCAGACTGGAGAATCATGCTGGACACCAGATTTGCGATAGCGAAGGGTGTAGCTTTTTGCAGGTAATCTAAGTCGAAACCCGAGGTTTTCAGAAAGATTCTGCGGAGCTTTTGATATTTTTTCCCGGGTATCAACTGGCTAAGTGTCTTCCCCTGTGGCAATTCCAGGGAAGCGGCAGCCGCATCGCTTTTGGCGTTGTCCAGGTGAAACTCTGCTGCAAAACTCTCACATGCCCTGACTTTTTCAAAGGCTTTCCCTGCGGCGTCGAATATCCGTGCGTCTTGTACGTGCATGGTGCCGAAGAGGTAGGAGGTGCCAGGCAACCCTTCTCCTTCGATTGACCACAGCAGAGTTTGCTTCTTTTTTTTCATGGAAGGGAAGTTAGAAAGGAAAATAAAAATGACAGACTTCGGAGGGTAATTCCTTTAGAGCTTGTTTGCGTTTTGGTGCTGGAGCCGATATGCTGTTTGTATTGAGCTTACCGAGCTAAGAAAGAGTCTTTTTCTTCGATCTGGTCAAAAAACTCCTCCTTTTTCTCTCCGGCAGTCCCATCCAAACAGCATCTGAAAATGATGCAATTTTTGTCAGGTTTTTAGCTTTTTGAAGTAGCGTAGCATCACTACGGAGTTGGAAAAAGGTAAAAAGCAGGCAAAAAAGGCCATTTTTAGCCAAGTGGCCAAATCCACAACATGCTTTTAGCAAAAGAGTTGACATGCTTGGGGGTCAAGGCCTTTTGCAGACATGGATGAAAGATTGCAAGCACCTCTGGTTGTGTGGGAAGGAAGAAAAGAAATGAAGTTTTTTCTTTCTCCTTTGGAAGAACACCGCCTTGCAGGGAGTTGCCTCTATTCGTACTTATAAGGAAGAATTTTAGAACTTTTTACAGTGGAAAGCGTCATCAGTGTTTTTAGTCGCTCAATTTCTTCGATCTGAGAGAGCGTCTTGAAGAGTAATTGCTCGTAAGTAGGGATGTCTTCGCAGACAATTTTGATCAAGAAATCGGCTTCGCCTGTGATTATGTAACATTCGACGATTTCATCAATGGATTTAATCTTTTCGAGAAAATTGTTGAGTGCGTTCTCTTTTTGCCATGCGAGGGATACCTGCACGAAGGTCTGAACATTCAGCCCGATGCTTTTAGGGCTGACTTGTGCATGATAGCTTTCTATGTAACCCGACTGTTCGAGTTTTTTCACCCTTTCAAGGGTTGGTGCGGGTGAGAGACCAATTTTTTTGGACAGGTCAAGATTGGTAATCTTGCAATTTTCCTGCAATATCTTGAGAATCTTGAGATCTGTGCGATCGAGTTTGTCAGCCATATAAACTAATGTTAAAAGGATGAGTTTTTGAATTTGGGCGCAAGATAGAAAGTAGAAAAACGAAATACAATAATCTCTTAAGAAAACCTACGTTCATTTTATTTTAAAAAGCATTTCTGTAAAAATTGATAATAAAATTTTGGATTTACGGACAAGTTGAACATTGAGGCCATGGAGTTTTTTCCCGCGGCCCTCTATGTCAGGCAATGCTGGAAAACTTTTTTTTTACTTTTGGAACCATTTTTATAATACAAGTGTTAAAGCAGTTGTTCAAGTCCTGAACTTTTAAACAAAATTAAAATTCGATAGTATGGCTTTACATTTCACAGATGCGAATTTCCAGGAAGAAGTGCTGGATAAAAAAGGTGTAACCGTCATTGACTTTTGGGCAGAGTGGTGCGGCCCCTGCCGGATGATTGCCCCCATTATTGAAAAACTTTCTACCGAATATGACGGAAAAGCAGTTGTTGGGAAAGTTGATGTGGACAGCAATCCCGAAGTAGCCACGCGCTATGGCATTCGCAGCATCCCAACGGTGTTGATTCTGAAAGATGGAGAAGAGGTGAAAAGACACGTAGGTTACACGACCCAGGCTAACCTGGCCCAATTGATTGATGCTCAATTGAGCTGAGTTCTTTACGCTTTTTAGCTTTCTTAAAAAAAGTCTCCGGGCTGAGTAATCAAACCGGAGACTTTTTTTTAAGGATATAACCTGCCGTTTTATATTTTGAACTGCATCTCTCCGGCGATTTCTTGTTGAACAAGTGTTGGCAATGGCTCGGGTATCGCCTGTGGTTTCCTCGGGCGGGAGATCTCCAGCTCGCCTTCCTCCGCAGAAATGTCAGGGACAGTGGAGGCGTCCACCAGCTCTGCCTGTATCTCTTGTGGGCCGAACAGTTGGTATTTGCTGTCGTCAAAATGCCTGATCAACTCGTCAATGCTGAAGTCCTTTTTCCCTCGCTCGTATTCGTAGGGAGCCTTTGAGGCATTGAGAACGTCTGTGGCGATGAATTGCCCCAACTGATAATAGGACTCCCATTGCACCGGGTCAAAAAACTGGTCCGCTGTAGATTCGTGAGGGAATTCGGGGTGGTAGATTTTGTATTTGAACGTATCAAATTGCAGTGCCTTTTCCACTTCGTGGCTGTATTCGGGTACGAACAATTTGCGCGGAGGGGTGACCGAGGATTTGATGTAAACAAAGGTGCCGACTTTGATTTTTTCCATGCCCGAGAGGTCGCCCATGGCGTTGAGTTTGGCTTTTACCTCCTCTACAGTTTTTTTGTGCAGGCGGTCAAACTCCTGCGCAGGGAGGTCAATACCTCGCTCTGCTTTCAGATCTACCCGGAATTTCAGCGCAACAGGGTTGTTTTTTGAATAAAAATAATTGACGAGCGCCTCCAGTTTCATGCTTTTTATCACACGCTTGCCATTTTCTCTTATCTCTTTTACATAGGTCACTGGCTCTCCGTTTTCATCTTTCACAGGGAACTCTTCCCATATTTTTAGCAGGTCGGCAATAGCAAACCGCTTTTTTGCATAGCCCGAAGAAGCCTTGGGGCGGATGATGTCCACAGGATCCTGCCCTGGCCGGAAGTGTATTTCAATGCCCAGCTCGTTGCGTGCTCGGATTGAGAGGTTTTCCAGGTCGGCAAAAGTGCTGTGCGGGTCGGCGCCGGCGTCAACTGCCAGGATCAGGCGGCAGCCCCGACGCAGCAATTCGTAAACGCCCAGGTTTTCTATGTGGCCGCCATCCGAAATATTCAGTTTGCTGTTTTTTGTGCCGATTTTTGAAAAGAGCTCTTTAAAAAAATAAGCAGGCCACCATTCGATGTAGTTTCTCCAGGGTGCCAGGCGGTTGCTAGCGTAGGAGAGAGGGTTGCTTACCCAGAAGCCGAGGCGGGCGTTGAATAAAGTCATCAGGACGCTGAGCAGCTTACTCGAATAAATCCCCATGCCGGGATTTACAGCTGCCGCCGAGATGGTGATGGCTGCGGGAAGCGTCATGTGCTTGTACCCGGGATGCTTTGAGGTCTCTACGTAGCCCGACAACTTTGAGCCACAATACAAGGGCGACAGCAGGAAGTAGTCGCTGGCTTTAGCTCCTTTAAATTTATTCTCACCACCTGGATTTTGGAGGTTCAGGCAGGTGTTGATGAGCGGATAGGGCGTAAGGTAGCCCCTGGCGTTTTTTCTGCTCTCATCTTCTCCCTCATCCAGATAAAACACGTCTTTCAAAGGCAGGTTTCTGAATATTTTCCTTTGCCGCAGAAAAGCATCAGCCAGTTGTTTTCTGTAAAACCGATGGAAGCTGAGAGCATTGGGATTGAGGAAAAAGCCCGCGACAAACAGCCCTGCGGCCCACAGCAATGCGTACCAGATTTTCACGCCTTCCCAAGGTCCTGTCGTGTCAATGGATGCAATACCTGTTCCTACCAAAAACACTAAGATGAGCAGCACAATCACGGCCTCAATCTGGTTGAAGGTTTTTGAAATGGTCAGGCTGAAATTGAAAAATAGGTTGAAAAGGAGGTGAACGCCAGCCACGCTTCCCAGCACGATGAAGGCAGGCTCCAGAAACGCCATGATCTTGTTGTCCTGGTTCTTCCAGTTGAAGAGGAATTCATGGTTGTCCAACAGCGATAGTGAGGCAAAGGCTTTGATGAGAATGTAAATGATGGCGACAGTAGTGCCCAGACTTAGCAAGCTCATCACCCAGCTTACCAGAAACCCGACGGAGAGAAGGATGGTACTCCAGAGTTTTTGAAGCTTTGACTGGCCCGGGATGAGGTAATCCCCGTAATTTCTCAGGTGATTGATCTTGTCCTCTGTAAAAAGCGCTCCGTAAGGACTTCTGTCCTCTCCTGCGGCATCGCTGGCCGCCTTGCTCTGACCTTGTTGTAATGTAGCTGCGAAATCGGCGTCTTTTACCGTTGCGTGGATGTATGCGCCGGTGTATCCTCCACCTGACACAGTGGACAGATAGTCCGCTTTTTCCAAAATTTTGAACTGGTTCAGGGTTCTCAGGAAGCCCAGGTTGATCGTAGCGGAGCGGATACCGCCTCCCGAGAGTGCGATGCCGAATTTGTTGTTTTCAAATTTTTTTGCTGCTTCGTCGCCAAACAACAGGCGGCGGCGTTCAATCAGCATTTTGCTTTCTTCCCTGATTACTTCTTTAAAATTGTAGATACTCATATGGCCGGGTATTTTTAAGCATTTAAAAAACGGATTATCAGCGTTGGAGCTTGTTTGCGTTTTGGTGCTTGGGCAGAGATGCTGTTGGGATGGAGCTTACCGGGCTAAAAAGGAGTCTTTTTTCTCGGGCAGCCCAACCCCAACAGCATCTGAAAACGAGCAATTTTTCGTCAATTTTCACCCTTTTTTCTGTTGCGTAGCAGCAGCGCTACAGAACGGGAAAAAGGGTGAAAAGTGGCGTAAAAGGGCCGTTTTTTAGCCAAGTGATCAAATCGCAAACAAGCTCTTATTCTAATGTGCAGAGGGAGAAGGCAGAATTCCCTCTCTCCTTTCATTTCCTCCTGTGTAGTTCCTGTTTTTTAAAACGTCGCTTTGAGCATTCTGTGGGCTGGGGTGTTGCCGGGGTTCAATGCCTTGAGGTCATTAGCAGGTTAAGGTCGGTGTGTTTCAAATCAAAGCGGCGGCCCAGGTAGGTATTGGTCAGGCGGCCTTTGAAAGTGTAAACTCCGTTCCGCAGCCCAGCATGCTCGAACAGCAGCTCATCCAGGCCGCCAGCTTTGCCAGCACTGATGAGCAGCGGCGTCAGGATATTGCTCATGGCGATGGAGGCCGTGCGCGGCACCTTTGAGGCGATATTGGGAACGCAGTAATGGATGACGCCGTGCTTGACAAATGTAGGGCGGTGGTGGCTCGTCATTTCGGAGGTTTCAATGCAGCCGCCCTGGTCAATGCTGACGTCAATGATGACGGAGCCGTTTTTCATCTTTTCCACTAATAACTCCGGGACAATGACGGGGGTGCGGCCTGTTTTTGAGTGGATAGCGCCGATTAAAACATCAGCGAGGGTCAGTTCTTTTTCCAGTTGGTAGGGGTTTAGCGTAGAAGTGTTCAATTTTTGCCCTACGTGTCGCTGCAGGCGCATCAGCTTGTACACGTTGTTGTCCAGCACCCGGACGTCGGCCCCCAGCCCCAAGGCGACCCGCGTAGCAGATTCGCCGACAACGCCAGCCCCCAGGATAACAATCTTTGCGGAAGGTACCCCTGCGACGCCGCCTAAAAGCACGCCTTTTCCCCCACTTGTCGTCGTTAGCAGTTCAGCGGCCGTGAGCACGGCACTGATACCTGCCAGCTCGCTCATCACCCTGACAAAGGGAAAAGTGCCGTTGTCATCCTGGATATATTCCATCGCCATTGCTGTGACTCTCTTTTCCTGCATTTTTTCGATGAATTCCCTGGAGATCATGGGTAAATGAAGTGGTGAAATTATCACCTGGTTGGGGTGGAACATTTCAATTTCCTCCATGGAAGGGGGAGCTACCTTGAGCAGAACATCTGCATTGAAGACTTTCTGCCGCTCATAGGCTATTTCTCCTGCGGCCTCAGAATAGCGATGATCCGTGTAGTTTGCTTTTTCTCCGGCACCTGCCTCCACGATCACCCGATAGCCCATGCCAGTTAGTGCAGAGACTGCCGATGGGACAAGGGCCACCCTGTTTTCCTGGAATGTTTCTTCTTTTGGCACGCCAATGTAAAGGCTTCCGCGCTTGCGCTCTACTGCCAGCATTTCAGGCTGGGGCTGCAACTGCATTCCGGTCAGTGATTTTGGAATGCTGACTTTTGGTTTGCTTGATTCTGGCATGGCATATTCATTTGTCGTTCCTTTCAGGAGAGTCAGAGCGGGTGGCATGCCTCTCGAATCACTGCTCTCTGAGTGTATGTTGGGGATTAGGCTACTTGGCTAAAAACGGCCCTTTTTTGCCTGCTTTTTACCTTTTTTCAATTCCGTAGAGATGCTACGCCACTTCAAAAAGCTAAAAACCTGACAAAAAATTGCTCGTTTTTAGATGCTGTTTGGATTAGACGCTGGAGTTAAAAAGGAAGGATTTTTAGCCCGATAAGCTCAATCCCAACAGCATCTCTGCTCAAGCACCAAAATCCAAACAGCTTCTTATATTTTACGTCACTACTTAGCAGAGGGTGATTTTGGGGAAATAATTTCAGTTTTTTCTAAAAAACCTTGTAAATACCCTCCTGAACGGAGCATTAATAAGTTGCACCCAGCCTATTTAAAAGACCCATAGCAGAAGTGGCTTTTAAAAATAAAATGTACGTTTTATTTTTTCTTCGATCAGGGTAGTTACTACTTTACAAAAATAGAATTTTCCGGCTGGCATTCGGCATGATCTCAATTATTACTTGCACAACATCTTCGGGCAGGAATTCTTCAATGATCTCAGGCCATTCAATCAGGCAGTAATCTTCGTCGTAGAGGTACTCCTCAACGCCGATGTCCAGTGCCTCTTCGCTATTCTTCAAGCGGTACAGGTCGAGGTGGTGCACCAAGCGTTCCTGGCCTGATTCATCCAGGTAGCTGTATTCATTGACCAGAGCAAAAGTGGGGCTGGTGGGGGGGGGCTTCACCTGCAGGCGGCGGCATACAGCCTTTACCAAGGCGGTTTTGCCTGCTCCCAGACCGCCTGAGAGGGTAATCTTTTTTTTATCGCCTGCGAAGTTCAGCAGTGCTGTTGCTACTTCGTCCAGCTCTCCTTCTGTATGAACTGTGAAGTCTGCCAATGGGTGGATCTTTATTTTGTGATGAACAACATGCCGGCTCAACCTTTGGTATGTTGCAGCCGGATAGCCTGTAAAACTACGGCTGCCGTGAGAATAAAGATTACCCAGGAGAGAGGTTTTATTTCAGTGCGGAAAGCAGCCATGTAAAAAGCCGCTCCCAGCAGCCCGCCAAGGGCCGGCCCCATGACGGGGACCAGGGCATACTTCCAGTCGGAATGTCCCTTGCCGCTGACCGGTAGCAGGAAATGTGCTATACGGGGGCCGAGATCCCGGGCGGGATTGATGGCATAGCCGGTTGTACCGCCCAGCGACATACCGATAGCTACTACCAGTGCGCCTACGACGATGGGGTTCAGGCCGTCAGTGAAGTTGTTTGCGCCGATGAACAACACGCCTGCACACAAAACAAAGGTGCCGATTACCTCACTCAGGAGGTTAGCCCAGGGATTACGGATGGCAGGGCCGGTGCAAAAAACAGCCAGCTTGGCCGCCTGGTCATCTGTCTTACTCCAGTGCGGCAGGTAGTGCAGCCAAACCAGGATAGCTCCCAGGAAGGCCCCCAGCATTTGTGCGAGGATGAATGCAGGTACTTGTGCCCAGTCAAAGCTGCCGTTGAACGCCAGCGCAAGGGTCACTGCTGGGTTGAGGTGCGCTCCGCTGATCTGGCCAACGGCGTAAATACCCATCGTGACGGCTAGCCCCCAGCCAAGCGTGATTACCACCCAACCGCCTCTTTCAGCTTTTGAGTTTTTTAAAAGAACGCCACCTACGACGCCGTCGCCGAGGAGGATGAGCAGCATGGTTCCGATAAATTCGCCCCAAAATGGTGTCATTGAAATATTCGTTTTTTGATGAAAGACGTTAAAAATGTTTGGCTCCTTGAATTAAAGGCCAAAAAAAATAATTTTTCATTGAACATTTGCAATTTTACCTACATTTACTCATCAACTGCGATTGCATTTACTGCCCTTTAAACCTCCCGTATATTCTCCATGAACACCTTCTCGCCCTGCTCAACCATTGAGAAACTCTGACTAAAATTCAAGAATCATGTTGAATCTGTTCAAACCCCCCTTCTGGACTTTTGGCCGCACGTCTGTTACTCACCTTGATTTCAGTGATATTACAACCGGGCTACTATCTAACCTGCTAAAACAGAAAAGGGAAATACCAGAGCAAGACCTTGACAAAGCCTTTGAAATAGCGAGAGGCGAGTGGCAATCTTTGGAATGCTCCTGTGGGCGCCCCAATGCATCCTGCCAGTATGAGCGCATGACTGCGATGCTCCGCAGGATAGAGCAGGAGCTGGACTTCTTTTAAAACATAGTGTAACTACTTGGTAGGAGAGCTGTATCAAAAGGTCAATAGGAGGCAGTCGTCGCCAAGTACCCTCCTCTCTGAAGAATTTTATCCGACGCCATTGGCAGAGATTTGACTTTTGAGGCAGGCTCCCTGCTAAGTATGCGTTGGGCATCAAATTTTCATGCAGCGCCGGCAATTCTAAACAGCTTCTGAGAGAAGCAAAAAAACGGTAGCTCTTCCTCTGCCCGAGCAGCTGCTTGGTGTATTGCAGCAATAAAAAGCGGTTTGCGGATGATTCCATCTGCAAACCGCTTTTGCAGGAAAGATGGTACGCACCTCTCCGTGGGGGCATTATTTTTTACGCCTTCTCCGCTGCTGTTGTTGTGACCTTCCACTGCTGCCTCCATTGCGGCCTGCGGAGTTTTGCTGCATGGATCTTCCACTGCTGGAGGTGCGCTGCTGTTGTTGTTGGCGCCCTCCTGATGAAGTGCGCTTTGTGTTTGCCCTGGTGAGGTTATCCAGCGAGGCATCCTGAATCATTTTTAGTTTGCCCTGTGAAAGCGACTCCAGATCTTCAAGAATCAGTGCATCGCTGACGTAGTGCTCCTTGTTCCAGGTGCGGTAGGCGAGTTTCATGTACGAGCCAATGACCTGGACGAAGCCGTCTTTTTTGGCGCCTTCTTCCATAGCCAGAGCCTTGGCCACCAGTTTCTGGACGTTGTGGCCGTAGTGGCGGAATTTTGCTTCAATTTCGGGATAGGAAACTCGTTCAGGCTTTTTCCTTTTATCTTCTGGTGTCGGTATTTCGCCGTTTGGCGGCGTTACGTCCAGGTCGTAGCCAGCGATATAAAAAACGTGTTTCCACATTTTGTCCCGGTAGTCGTCCATGCTTCGGTTTTGCGGGTGCATCTGCATCATCAACCGGATAATTTTTTCGATAAACTGCTGGCGTTTTTCCCGTTCGGGGATGGCCTTAGCGTAGTGGATCATGTTCTGAATATGCCGTCCGTATTCCGGTATAAGCAATTCCTCAAGTTTTGAATTGTACTCCATTTATAAATGCTTGGTAACTTTTTAACGGGGTGACTTTCGGGTGAAAATCAAAACATTTTTACCTGGAAAGAGCCCTGATTTGAAGGAGGAGAGCAGGGATAGAGACCTTCCTCTCCGTCTCCATTTGTCTGAACAGTTGCGATGGATGTTTGATTGTTAAATGCTTCTTTTCATTCGCAACTACTTAGCCAGGGGGTGTTTTTTTTAAAAAATTAAATTTTTAAAAAAAAACACCCCAGCGTAGTGAGAAGAAGAAGGAAAGAAGAAATTTTTTCTTCCTCCTCTCACTACTTCTAAGTAGTTACTTTTATTCAACCGTTACTGATTTGGCGAGGTTGCGGGGTTGGTCCACATTGCATCCCCGCATGACGGCGATGTGATAGGACAACAACTGCAACGGGATCACCGATAACAGTGGCGTAAAGGGGTCTTCTGTATGTGGTATTTCAATCGTGTAATCCGCAATCCGGCTGATGTCTTTGTCGCCTTCGCCAACCACTGCTAAAACAATGCCTTTGCGTGCTTTCACTTCCTGAATGTTGGAAATGATTTTTTCATTGAGGTTCTTGTTGGTTGCCACGACGATGACGGGCATGTTTTCGTCAATCAGGGCGATAGGTCCGTGTTTCATCTCTGCTGCGGGGTAGCCTTCGGCGTGGATATAAGAGATTTCCTTCAGCTTGAGTGCTCCTTCGAGTGCTACGGGAAAGTTGTAGCCTCTGCCCAGGTAGATAGCGTTTGGTGCGCTTTTTATTTCGGCGGCCACGTAGCGAACTTTATCGTTGTTGCTGAGCACCTGCCTGACCTTTTCGGGGATGGCAGCCAGCTCGTGCAGAAGCGTCTCAAAGTAGTGGTCGCTGATGGTACCCCTAGCCTTTCCGATCTGTAACGCCATCAGGGTTAGTAAAGTTACCTGTCCGGTAAAGGCTTTGGTAGAGGCTACCCCGATTTCGGGCCCTGCGTGTATGTAAGAGCCGGCATCTGTCAGGCGAGCAATGGAAGAGCCTACTGCATTGACGATGCCGTAGAGGAAGGCGCCATTCTTTTTGGCTAACTCCAGGGCAGCGTACGTATCGGCAGTTTCGCCCGATTGAGAGATGGCAATGACAACATCCTGCTCCGTGATGACGGGATTCCGGTAGCGAAATTCCGAGGCGTATTCCACTTCCACCGGGATGCGGGCTAAGTCTTCAAAAAGGTACTCGGCAATGAGGCCTGCGTGCCAGGAGGTGCCACAGCCGAGGATGACAATCCGCTTAGCTGCTTTTATCTTCTCTACGTAGCCGTCCATTCCACCGAGCCGCACCCAGCCTTCTTTAGCGTTTAGCCGCCCGCGCATGGCGTCGCTGATGGTGTTCGGCTGTTCGTGGATCTCTTTCATCATGAAATAATCGTAGCCGCCTTTTTCCAGGCGTCCGATTTCCAGGGTGAGTTCATCTATGAAAGGCGTCCGGACTTCGTTGTCAATGGTTCGGATCTCGTAATCTCCGTTGCGATTAACCACGGCAATTTGCTCATCTTCCAGGTAGATCACTTTCTTGGTGTACTCTACGATGGGGGTGCCATCCGATGCCAGTAGGAATTCATCATCGCCGATGCCGATTACGAGGGGGCTGGCGTTTCGGGCGGCCACCAGTTTGTCGGGGGCTTCGCGATCCATGACGACAATGGCATAGGCGCCAACCACCTGCGTGAGTGCTTCTCTGACGGCATCTTCAATGGACAAGTGATTCCTTTTCTGCACTTCTTCAATCAGATGAACGAGTACTTCGGTATCTGTCTCTGTGTGGAAGACATGTCCTTCCTTCTCCAGGGCCAGTTTTAAAACGTTGTAGTTTTCAATGATTCCATTGTGAACCAGCGTGAGCCTGCCGTTGCCAGATACGTGAGGGTGAGCGTTGATGTCGTCTGGTTTTCCATGAGTTGCCCAGCGGGTATGGCCGATGCCGGTGTGCCCACCGAGGTTTTTGTCTTTGACAAAGTTCACGAGTTCTCTGACTTTGCCCTTTTTCTTGTAGATGTTGAGTTTTCCGTTTTGGAGGGCGATCCCTGCGCTGTCATATCCTCTGTATTCAAGGCGTTGAAGTCCTTTGATGAGAATTGGGTAGGCATCTTTGTTTCCGGTGTAGGCTACGATTCCGCACATTAGTTGGATGTTTTTAAGTGGATAGAGGAGTTCGTTTTTATTCTGCCGAATAACATTTTTTGTATTAGTTCAGCAAGATTGAAATTCAGATAAAAGCAAAGATGAATAAGTAAAGGCAGAATGCCCCTTTTTTGCTTTTAGAATTTTGTAAAACTTAATCTAAGTTTAGCAGGTTGCGTCGAATGGGTAGGGCCACCCAAGACCACCCTGGACGCCTTTTCCTGTTTCAAGTAAACAATAAAGCGCATCTTTTTGCTCGTTTCAGGCCGGGTTAATAGGTCCTGAAAATGTGCGGAAATGTTAATTCGGTAAGTTCCATCGGATTGGACAATGCCTCCGAACAGGTAAGAAAAATTATCGCCAGCCCTGTTGATGGAGTAAATGACGTCGTCAATTGTCCGCTGTACGGTATCGTTGACCACTTCGGCCACGATGATTTGGTCCACAGGGTCATACGCCGGGTCGTCCTCTGCGAGCCGGATAATGGGTAAAACGATTTCAGCGCGATTGACTACGACTTTCCCCAAGCTGGCGATGTAGGGAATCTCCAGGTCGAAATTCAAACCGGACATACCTTGCATGAAGAGGAGGCTGTCATTGCGCGCTGAAGAGCCATCCAGGTAGTTTTGGACAAAAGCCCCGGTGTAATCATGCCTGAACTCTGCTGAGATGATGTCTGTAGAAAAAATGGGGAACTTGTATTGGGCGTAGGTGCTGTCTTTATGGTAATAGACCTGGAAGCCAGCCAGGGAGCTGCGCAGGTTGAAGTTCAACAAGCCACTGTTTCCGGGGCTTGATTCTGGCGGGCGCACCTGGAAACCCTTGAAGAAGTCGCGGAAGGCGCTGTTGCTTGCAAATTTGGCTGAATCAGCAGCCAGGAAGGCCTGCACGAACGACTCGTGGAGGGGGATACGGAGGTGAGCTGCATATTTTTGAAGAATCACCGTATCTGCTTTTGGCTCCATGACTGTTACCGAGTCAGAAACCACTGGGGTAAATTCCTTGTATCCGATGGCTGCATCTTTCAGCTTCATCTCCCGATTGGAGAAAAAGCTCGTGGAATCCGGCAACTTCTCATCCAACTCCCGGACTTCCAGTTTAAAGACTTCGTTGAACTTGCCGTAGGCCTGCTTTGATTCATAAGGCAAGATCAGGACGATGGAGTCAACGGCCACATCCCGAAAGTCAGGAGGGGAGGTATTCAAGCTTAACCGGGCATTGATCCTGGCAATACTTCTGCCGAAAATAGGGTCCAGAAAGTCTCCACAGGGGAAGAAAGCGTAGCCGCTGCTCAGCGGGTTGGGGTCGTAAGTTTTGATGGAATCTTGGCGGGTGGACCAGGCTCTTATCGTGAGTGTGTCTGTGAAGTTGACGTCTAATTGGTCGCCTGCCAGCAGGTCAGATCCGATAGTCGTAGGGTCATTGCAAGAAAACAGCGTTAACAGGAAGAAGGCGAGCGCAAAGAGTGCGACAGATTGGAGATGTTTCATTCTTTTGATCAAGCGATTTGTTTGGAAGAAATTATTTCTCAAAAAAGAGTTTAGAGAGATGGCAGGCGTTGTGTGGAGTTTGCATTTCCAAGAAAAAAACCTGAATGTCTGTCCCGCGATTTCTTAAAATAAAAAAAACAGATATTCAGGTTTTTCCCTCTTGTCATGCGTGTTTATCGTTATCGTTCGACGGTTTCTTCCTCCTCCAGCAAAGTGTGATAAAAATCGAAATAGGCAGGCAGGAAATCATCCAGGCTGTGGTATTCCAGCACGGGTTTGCCTGAGTTTCCGATTAAATCTCCGACTTCTTCGGGCAGGTTTTCACTGCCTTTGATGATGGCATTGGAATAGGCGATGGCGCCTTTGTGGAGCCAGACGTGGTTGCCGTTCATGTACTCTTTAAGGTCTTTTTTGACCAGGTGATTGATACAGGCTTTAGTCTGGAAATCTTCGTTGAAAGAGGTATCAATAGAGGTGTTATAAACGGAGTAGATGATCTTTGAGTTGTGGAAGAGCGGCTCTGTTTTATAGGCCTCGCGGATGTACAGCGGTAGCAGACTGGTCATCCAGCCGTGGCAGTGAATGATGTCAGGTGGCCAGCCAAATTTTCGAACTGTTTCAATGACGCCTTTGCAAAAGAAAACCATCCGGTCGGGATTGTCTTCGAAAGGCGTGCCGGCCTCATCCACAAATTCGGTTTTACGCTTGAAAAAATCGTCGTTATCCAAGAAGTAAACCTGCATTCTCGCACCCGGCAGAGATGCAACTTTGATAATCAGGGGGAAGTCGTTATCGTCCACGATTATGTTCATTCCTGAAAGCCTCACCACCTCGTGTAGTCTGTGACGTCTTTCGTTGATTGAACCGTAGCGGGGCATCAGCACCCTTATTTCCATACCATTAGCCTGTGCGTATTCGGGGAGTTTTCTTACGAAGTTTGAAATTTCTGACAGTGCCGTGTAAGGCTCCATCTCTTGCGTCACAAATAAAACTTTCTTCTTTTCTGACATATTTAAAACAATTTATTTTGTAAGGATATGCTATCCGGAAGCAGCGTGCAAAGATACTAAAAAAAATAGGGCTTATTTTAGCAAACTTGCAACATAATATTTTTAAAGCCCTTGCAAATGCTGCATTTCAGCACCTCCGGGCGCGTTTTGTCAAAGATTCTTGGCTGCATAACTAAAACAAATTAATTTATTTTTGCGCCCAGGCTGAGACCTGGGGGCCTCTGCCTTCCCGATGCAAAATGCGCGGAACCATTTCACCCGGCACCCCTTGTTACACGGCTGCCAAAGGATGAGACAGTAGTGTGTTTTCCACGTTGAACCCGTGCCGCCGGAAATTTAAACTAAGTCAATGCTCCTCTTTAAGAAAGCCAGCGACCTTGGGCGGTTTATCGCCGAAATCAAAAATGAAGGCAGATCCATCGGCTTCGTGCCCACGATGGGAGCCTTGCACGAAGGCCACCTGTCGCTCGTACAGAAGTCCCTGGAAATGGCAGACTGGACGGTTTGCAGCATCTTTGTCAACCCTACCCAATTCAACGACCCTGCCGACCTGGAAAAATACCCGCGCACGCCGGATGCCGACCTTGGGATGCTGGTTAACTCGGGGTGTCAGACCCTGTTTATGCCCGGGGTGGAGGAAGTTTACCCGCCAGGGCTGGCTGAAGGGCCTTCCTTCGATTTTGGAAGCTTGGACAAGAGGATGGAGGGCGCCCGCCGGCCAGGCCATTTTGCAGGGGTAGCGCAGGTAGTCCGGCGCCTGCTCGAGCTTGTACAGCCACGCTTCCTTTTTATGGGCCAGAAGGATTTTCAGCAGGCCGCCATCGTCCGGAGTATGTTGCAGCAAATGTACCCCGGCGTAAACCTGGTGTTGTGCCCCATCATTCGGGAAGCCGATGGCCTTGCCATGAGCAGCAGAAACGTCCGCCTGACGCAGGCTCAACGCAACCTGGCTCCGCTTATCTATCAGACGCTCCTCGATGCAAAGAAGAAAATACATTCTCATACTCCTGCCCAGCTCTGCACCGACGCCATGCGCCGACTTGCCGTGCCCGGAATGGTGCCCGAATACTTCGAAATCGTGGACGGACATTCACTGCTGCCCGTTCAATCCTTTGAAGACAGCGATTATGTGGTCGCCTGTACGGCGGTTAAATTGGGCGAGGTGAGGTTGATAGATAACAGCATCTTGAAAAATTAGCCCACACGCAATGATTGATTACCAGCTTGTTAAGCCTGACAACTGCCTTTGAAGACCAGCAGGGATGAAATATATGGCCCTCCGGCGGAGAGGTTTTAAAATTAATCTTACATTTGCGCCCCTTTAAAAAAAACACTTATCAAAGTCAGACGGAAAACCACGACGACAGGCCCTGGAAAATGTTAAATACTAACTTCAACTATCGTCAAAGGATGCACAAAGAATTCCAATACATGGTAGATTTTACGCTGCCTGAAACCCTTTCTGAAGAATTCCTTCTCCTCATTCCACGTCAGCGCACTAAGATCAACAAACTCTTCAGAGAAGGAAAATTAGTCAACTATGCCCTTTCGCTGGACCATTCAAAGATGTGGGCCATTTTCCAGGCCAATTCCGAAAGCGAAGTCAGGGGGCTGCTCTCCGAGCTTCCACTCACCAAATTTATGAACGTCAAAGTCAACATGTTGACTTTATACAACACGACCAGTGCGGAAGCCCCTGTCTTTTCGATGAATTAGAGCTTGTTTGCGTTTTTGACCAAATGACCAAATCGCAAACAAGCTCTTAGGCACTTGCTGGAGATTGGATCACCTCCTTGTCTGAAAGGTTATTTTGTGGCTGCCACTGCCACTGACCTTTTGAAACAACCTCACCTTCCCAAGCGCATGTTGGGGGCTGGGCTGCCCGAGAGAAAAAGGCGCCTTTTTAACCCGGTGAGCTAAATTCAAACAGCTTCTAAGAAGTTGCGAATTAAAAAAGGGGCAGCCTGCAAGGTTTAGGTTTTCCTCTCCCGTTTTCTCGCAGCTGGGAACAGCACATTATTTAAAATCAGGCGGTAGCCGGGCGACGTAGGATGCAGATTGAGGTCGGTGTCGGGGTCGTTGACGTAATGGCGGTAATCTTCGGGGTCATGGCCGCCGTAGAAGGTGAAAAAGCCCTGCCCGTAAGTGCCGTGGATATACCGGGCTTCTTTCAGGGGTTTTGTCTCTCCGAGGATCAGGACATTGGGCTTGATTGTATGCATTTGAAAAGCAGTAGACTGCCCCATGAAGCCTTTCACCGTGCGGGTGTGGTTTTGGGTCAGCATGGTGGGCACGGGGTCCCATTTTGCAGAGAAATCGAAAAGGGTGAAGTAGTCTTGTTGAGGGTCAATGTTTCGGCCGTAGTGGCTGTCAATGGTGGAGTGCTCGTATTCGAGGGGGTTTTTGATTAGTTCAAAATTTTGGAAGGCAAAGGTTCTTGAGAAATCCAGTTTCGACTGGGCGTCGGGATCGGGGGGATCACCGTCGTAGTATTTATCGCAGATATCCACCCCCTCTGCTGCCAGGGCGATGTCATAGGTGTCCGTAGCGGAGCACATGGCAAACATGAACCCCCCGCCGATAACGTACTCCTTGATTTTTTTGGCTACGGCCAGCTTGAGCTGTGAAACTTTCTGGAAGCCGTGTTTGCGTGCTGTTTCTTCTGCCAGGCGCTGGTTTTCCCTGTACCATTCCTGCGTGTGGTAGCCTGCGTAAAACTTTCCGTACTGCCCGGTAAAGTCCTCGTGGTGCAGGTGCAGCCAGTCGTATTCGATCAGCTTGTCTGCCAGCACTTTATCATCATACACCTCGTCAAAGGGGATTTCAGCGTAGGTGAGCACCAGCGTCACGGCGTCGTCCCAGGGTTGCAGGGCGTCGCCTCGCTGACTTTTGTACTCGTCTGTTGGGGTATAAACTGCAATTTTGGGTGCTTTCTCCAGCTTGATAGCATCCATGTTTACTTCCGGTTGAGCGATTTCATTCAGAATGTTGTCAAAAGCCGCGTCGGGAATGATTTCGAAACTGACTCCTCTGGTGAGGCATTCTTTCTCAAAAAGCGTGGTGTGCGGGAAGGCAAAGCTCCCGCCCCGGTAATTCAGCAGCCACCAGGCTTCTACGTTGTGTTCAAGTACCCAATAGGTGACGCCGTAGGCTTTGAGGTGGTTCCGCTGTTCCAGGTCCATTGGCAGGAGTATGAAAGCAGCACTTGCTTGCCAGGCCAGCATAATCAAAAGACATAGCGTGATTAATAACTTCTTCATCATATTATTTTTATAACTGCTTCTTGGCAGGGAGGGGATAAATTGAAAATTTTTCCCCAAAAACACCCCGAATTGTGAGAGGAGGAAGAAAAAATGAAGCGTTATCTTCCTCCTCCCACCCCTTCCTAAGTAGTTAGAAACGCAGCACCAATAAATTGTACTCATCCTTTTCAAAAAGCCCGTAATGGACATGGTTTTTTAAAAATGAGATGTACATTTTATTTTTTTCTCCGATCTTACTTGATTTTCCAAAAAAAGAAACGAATTGATAAAACGGGAATTGCATGCATTGGGTTGTATTAATCTTCTCTTGGGAACAAAAAGTTTGTGAAAAAGGCAACGAGACTGACCTAAACTCGTTCTTTTCTGTTCTATGCTTGTTTTTTTGCCGATGTGGTGCTGCCAACCCTGCCTTGAAATCCGAAAAAAAGCGCATGTTTTGCTTACCAGGTGGTTTTCTGAAATTTGCGCCTCTTTTTTAGAAAATGCAGGTAACGAACTTAGAGCTTGTTTGCGTTTTGACCAAGTGACCAAAACGCAAACAAGCTCTAAGAAGCTGTTTGGATTTGGCTGCCAGAGAGAAAAAGACAACTTTTTAGCCAAGTGACCAAACCTCCAACAAACACTAAGCAGAGGAGGGGAAGATCCTTCAATTTTTCCCCAGAAACACCCCAAATTGCGAGAGGAGGAAGAAAAAATTTCATCTTTCTTTCTCCTCCGGCACCCTCCTGAGTGGTTACAAATGCAGAATGAAACGCGGATTTCCCTTTTTCATTTCGGCATCTGAGTTTCTTAGGGGCTGGTAAGGCAGTGAAACGGGAGGCATAGCCTTCGTTACGCAACTGATTCACTCACATAGCCAGCGCTCAAAGGACGCCGCCCAAGTGCACGAGTTATTTCCGACACGTTCCTAAATGACTGATTCGATGGAAAGTTTAAGTTTTCAATATCCCAGCTGGTATCTGTTTTTGTGCCTCCTGCTGGGGCTGGCTTATGCTGCCGGTCTGTATTTCAGAGACAAAACCTTTGCCGAACAGAGCCCCTGGCTGCGCCGGGGGCTGGGAGCGGTGCGCTTTGCATCGGCTACCCTACTGGCCATTCTGCTGCTGCAGCCTTTGCTCAAATCCCTGCTCACCGACACAAAAAAGCCGGTAGTGGTATTGGCACAGGACCAGTCCGAGTCCATCGGCACTTCCCTGAACGGCGACGCCTTGGCTACTTACAGAGCCGGTTGGGAAAACCTGAGAGCCGAGCTGGCCAAAAAGTACGAGGTAAAGGAATACGCCTTCGGCAGCGAGGTGCGCGAAGGCGTTAATTTTGAAATGACGGACAAAGTTTCCAATCTGTCGCAAATGGTGACGGAGGTTTTGCAACAGTACGATAACCAAAATCTTGGAGCACTCGTCATGGCCACAGACGGTATCTACAATGAAGGCAGCAACCCGCTTTATGCTGGCACAAAGCTCAATGTACCGGTCTTCACCGTCGCATTGGGCGACACTGTTCAGCGGAAAGACTTGGTTTTGAAGCGGGTTTTTCACAACAAAATTGCCTATCTCGGCGACAAATTCAACGTACAGATAGACATCGCCGCCCGAAATTGCACAGGCAGTACTACCACGCTTAGCATTTCTAAAATTGAAGGAAGCGCGACTAAGAATTTGCAGCAAATCCCCATTCCCATTGACAAAAGCGACTTTTTCACAACACGTGAAATCGTGCTGGATGCCAGCCAGGCAGGGGTCCAGCGCTATCGCCTCACGCTCACATCCGTGCAGGGGGAAGCATCGCCGGTTAATAACAGTAAGGATTTTTTTGTAGATGTGCTGGATGCCAGACAGAAGCTGCTCATCCTGGCTAATGCGCCTCATCCCGACGTCTCTGCGCTAAAGCAAACCCTGGAGAGAAATAAAAACTACGTAGTGACGGTGGCCTATATCAAAACGCTGAAGGAAAACGTCGCCGATTTCGACTTTGTGGTTTTGCACAATCTGCCGAGCAGCACCAACGACGCCTCCGCTGTCCTCAATGTGCTAAATGCCCGCAAAATTTCCCGTATGTTTATCGTGGGCACTCAGACCAACCTGACCCGGTTCAACCAGGTGCAGCCATTGCTGACCATCCAGGGTGACCAGCGCAACACCAATGAGGTGCAGGGTATTTTGAACCCCAGCTTCTCCCTGTTCACCCTGGATGAAACCCTGCAAAACAACCTGCCTGTTTTTAATCCGCTCATTGCTCCCTTTGGCGATTTTCAGGCCAGAGGCAATGCTCAGGTGCTACTCTACCAGCGCATTGGCCGGGTGGATACGAAGTACCCCCTGCTGCTTTTCGGAGAAGAGAACGACATAAAAGTGGCCGTACTGGCCGCAGAGGGCATTTACAGATGGCGCTTGTTCGACTACCTCCAACACCAGAACCACGACATTTTTGCGGAGTTGGTGGGCAAAAACTTTCAGTATGTAACCGTTAAAGCAGACAAACGCCGCTTCCGCATCTCGGTCAGCAAGCGCATTTTTAACGAAAATGAGCCGGTATTGCTCGACGCAGAGTTGTATAATGAAAGCTACGAGCTGATTAATGAACCCGACGTCAGCCTTAGTATTACCAACAGCGAGGGCAAGGATTTTAACTACATATTTAATAAAACCTCTAAAAGCTATACGCTGAATGCAGGTGTCTTTCCGGTAGGGGACTACCGTTTCCGGGGCAGTGTTTTGCACAACGGCCAGAACCTGACCTTTGACGACCAGTTCAGCGTCCAGCCCATTCAGCTCGAGTTATACGAAACCACGGCTGATCACGCGATGCTTCGTCGCCTGAGCCAGGAGTTTGGCGGGCAGTTCTTCTATCCCGGCCAACTCGCCAGTCTGAGCGATACGCTGCTGGCAAAAGACATCAAGCCTGTTATTTACTCGACTTCCCGAACCCGGTCGGTCATCAACCTGAAGTGGATCTTCTTTTTACTGCTGGGAATGCTGTCGCTCGAGTGGTTCCTGCGCCGATATTTTGGAGCTTATTGACTGCGTGCTCTGCTGAAAACTCAACCGCCGACTGGGCGCTGTGCTCTTCCTGTCAGGGAGGGAGGCTTTTGTTGTCATTCCGGGAGAGCAAGCGAATTGGGATGGTGAACGCACTTGGCCAAAGCAACTTCCTTTACCACGCAGGGGGAGCTGTAAGAATATGTTGGGGTTTGGGTGCTTGAGGGTTTGTTTGCGTTTTGGTGCTCGAGCAGAGATGTTGTTGGGATTGAGCTTACCGGGCTAAAAATCCTTCCTTTTTAACTCCAGCGTCTAATCCAAACAGCATCTAAAAACGAGCAATTTTTTGTCAGGTTTTTAGCTTCTTGAAGTGGTGTCGCATCCCTACGGAGTTGAAAAAAGATAAAAAGCAGGCGAAAAGGGCCATTTTTAGCCAAATGGCTGAATCCTCAACATGTACTAAGGATACAACAGGGGAAAAACACCCCAAATTAGAGGAAGCAATGAAATTCCTTTTTCCTCCTTCCATCCCCCCTCTTAGGAACGTGCCGGAAATAAGTTGGGTATTTCGACGAGTGTATTTTGGGGGCTGGCAAAGCAGTAAGATAGGCGCATAGCCTTGGCTACGTACCTATTTCACTAACACAGCCAGCGCCCAAAAGACGCCACCCAAATGCGTAAGTTATTTCCGACACGTTCCTTAAATAGTTACAAATAAAAAAGACTGCCCCGCATAGTGCAGGGCAGCCTAAAAAAACCAAATGAAAACAATTTATTTTACTCTGTTTGTAACAGTAGAAGTATCTACAGAAGCTACAAACTTACAGTCATTTTTTTATCGCTGCAAGTTTTACCGGGTTGTTTACTGCACAATATGCAGTCTCCTTCAAATTCATCCAACCCTGCCTTTTAACAACGTTTGGTTAAATTAGTTTAAACTCAATTCCTACGAAGAAGAACTGTAGGTACACCTTTGTTGTGTGAAACTTTAGAAGCTGTTTAGATTTAGCCCGGTAAGCTCAATTCAAGCAACATCTCGGCTCAAGCATCAAATTCCCAACAAGTTCTAACGTATGCTCTGCCTTTCGGTTGCGGCAATGGCTGGAAAATAGCCCTTAGGAACGTGTCGGAAATAACTTACGCATTTGGGCGGCGTCTTTTGGGCGCTGGCTGTGTTAGTGAAATAGTTACGTAGCTAAGGCTATGCGCCTATTTCACTGCCTTGCCAGCCCCCAAAATACACTCGCCGAAATACCCAACTTATTTCCGGCACGTTCCTTATTCGTTGTAAAACTCCGGCTGCCTAAACCGGCGTTTTGCGGACGTACACTACCTCGCTCTTTCCATGCCGAAACTACCCGGTATCGGCTCTGCGCCTGATGTTGCTCTCTATGCATATCTATAAAAAAATTACTTGTAATTTACTGATTGACATGAAACAGGGCTGTTTGCCAGCTAGCCGAAATTTTAATAACACATAGTAGGATGCCGTTAGGAAAGTGAACAATGACGGACAGTGTAGTTTTTAAACCCCGTGGTACGCCCCTACGACAAGCGGGTAATTTGTTAACGAGGGAAAATGTTTTTTTACCTTTGCGCAAGAAATGGAGAGAGACGGATACCCGTGAATCCTTTTAGAGCTTGTTTGCGATTTAGTCACTTGGTCAAAAACGGCGCTTTTTCGCCACGTTTTCACCTTTTTTCAGTTCCGTAGCGCTGCTATGCAACTTCAAAAAGCTAAAAACCTGACAAAAAATTGCTCGTTTTCGGATGCTGTTGGGATTGGGCTGCCGGAGATAAAAAGACGACTTTTTAGCCCGGTAAGCTCCATCCCAACAGCGCCTCTGCTCAAGCACCAAAACGCAAACAAGCTCTTAGGAACACTCCCGGACTCACCATGCCTGAACAAAACAACTAAACGTAAACTATCAACTAAAACACTAATGTTTATGCGAAAATTGGTATTACTATTTTGTTTCGTGCTGGGGATTTTTGCCTTGGACCTCTATGGGCAAAATATCAGCATTACCGGAACAGTGACCAGCCAGGAGGACGGATTGGCTCTTCCTGGGGCGACTGTTGTTGTGGTAGGTACCGGATCGGGTACCATTACGGATGTGGATGGCAGCTACACCATTCAGGCTAACCGGGGTGATGTACTGCGATTTTCATTTTTAGGAATGATCTCCCAGGACATTACGGTGGACGTAGCCACTGTAATAAATGTGGCCCTGGCTCCCGAATCGCTCGGACTTAAAGAAGTAGTTGTAACGGCTTTGGGTATCAAACGGGAGCGGAAATCACTGGGCTATGCGCTCCAAGATGTGCAGGGAGAAGCTCTCGTCGAATCCAGAGAGACGAACATTGGAAATGCACTCACCGGGAAAGTTGCCGGCTTGCAGGTCGTCCGTTCAAGCAATGGGCCTGCTGGCTCCTCCAAGATTCTCCTCAGAGGACAAGGCTCCTTGACCGGTGACAACCAACCCCTAATTGTAGTGGACGGGCAGCCGCTGAACAACTTCACAGGCCGCGAGAACAACGACTACTGGAATCCTTCGCTCGATATGGGTAGCGGCATCGCAGACCTGAACCCCGATGATATTGAAATGATCTCGGTGCTGAAAGGTGCTTCTGCTGCAGCGCTTTACGGTTCTCGTGCAGGCAACGGCGTTATACTTATCACCACTAAAAAAGGGGAGCGTAAACCGGGCCTGGGTATTACTTTCTCCACCTCGCTTGGAACGGAGACGGCTTTTACCCACCCGAAAACGCAGAATCAATTTGGCCAGGGAACCCAGGGCGTATTTGACAACTTGTCGAACTACAGCTGGGGACCTGAAATTACCGGCCAAACCGTCACTAACTGGGATGGCAAAAACGAAGCCCTCGCAGCACATGACAACGTGGACAGTTATTTCGGAAGTGGTACTTCTCAGAACTACATTCTGTCATTCCAGCAGGAATTTGACAAATCTTCGGTTTATACTTCGTTTTCACGCAGCGATGACAAGAGCATTATCCCGGGTGCTGAGCTGATCAAGACCAATCTGACCACCCGTGCATTCTCTTATCTGGGCGACAACAAAAAATGGTCGGTAGATGCCAAAGTGCAATACATGAAAGCAGAAGCCAAAAATAGGCCGCTGCTCGGACACAACTACGAAAATCCTTTCTTCACAATGTATCTCCTTCCCCGGAGCCTTGACATCACCAACTTCAAGAGCGCTACCAACGATGCAGGCAAAATGTTGTGGTATGGTGGCAGCAGCCAGATCAATCCTTACTGGACTTCAAAATATGCGCTGAACAGCGATATCCGCGACCGCTTCCTCCTCTACAGCTCTTTGAAGCATACCTTCACGGACTGGCTAAATGCCGAGCTGAATGCAGGCTCGGATATTTACACGACGAACACCGAGGGCAAGCGGTATGCAGGCAGCCCCATCCAGCCCAATGGCAGCTTCCGCGTGGGCAAGGAGACGTTTTATGAAAACAACTTCAGCACACTCATTACTGCCCACCAGGATAACCTGTTCTCCCGGCTTGGCGGAAGCCTGTCCGTAGGTGGAAACATCATGGACCAGCAATTTTCATCGGTGAGCGGCAGCTCGGGTGAGCTGGAAGTTCCGAACTTGTTTGCCCTCAATAATGGCAAGACCAATCCTTCTGTTTCTGAAGGATTTTACCAGAAGAGAATACTCTCTGCCTATGCAACTGCCCAGTTGAATTGGGACGGCTACGTTTTTATTGACGGAACCCTGCGCAACGACTGGTCTTCCACGCTGAGCAAGGACAACCGCTCGTTTATGTACCCCTCGGTGAGCGTTTCCTGGGTAGTGACCGATATGCTCGAAAGACTGGGCAACAATGTGCCCAGCTGGCTCACCTTCACACGCCTGCGTGCCTCCGTGGCACAAGTGGGTAACTCGCTGAATCCGTACGAGTTGTATAATACCTACAGAATCGGAAACGACCCGCTGGGCAATACTACTGCAACGACGGGCAACGTACTGTTGGACCCCAATGTGAAGAGTGAGTTGATCTCTTCAAAAGAAGTAGGTGCAGATATTCGCTTTTTCAGAAACAGACTTGGTCTCGACTTCACCTGGTATAAATCCAATGCTACCAACCAGTTGATCAACCTCCCAATGGACCCGTTGAGCGGTTATAATTTCAGGAAAATCAATGCTGGAGACATTCAGAACAAGGGTATTGAGCTTATGCTGCACGCCAGAATCATTGAAAGCGGCGGAGGCTTCAACTGGACGACCCAGTTCAACTACTCGAGGAATAAGAATACGATTGAAAAACTTACAGAAGATGTGGATGTCTATGACCTTGGCGGATTTGACAACATGAAAATCGTGGCAGAAGTTGGCAAAGATTACGGCGTGATCTACGGCACCAGCTACCTGCGGGTGGAAGACGAAAGCAGCCCTTATTTCGGCCAGTTGATCCTCGATGGCAACGGCTTGCCCCAGGTCAACAACACGCCTGTTTCATTTGGTAGCCAGCAGCCCGATGCCATCATGGGTATCACCAACTCATTTTCCTATAAAGGATTGGGCCTCAGCTTCATGTTTGATGGCCGTTTTGGTGGCTACATTTTCTCTCAAACCAACCAGTCAATGCAGTTTTATGGCACGGCAAAGGTGACGGCCCCCAACGGAAAACGGCCCGACCTGGTTGTTGAGGGTGTGATCCAAAATGACGATGGAACTTTCACCCAAAACGATCAATCTATCACCCAAGAGCAATACTGGCAAACCATTGCCGGGACTGGCAACCTGGGTATCACCGAAGCCAACGTCTATGACGCAACCAACATCAGACTCAGATACATCAACCTGAACTATAACCTGCCAACCAAATGGTTGACCAATAGCCCCATCCAGAACGTGAAGGTGGGCGCAACGATGAACAATGTCTGGCTCATCAAGAGCAACCTGAATGGTGTTGACCCTGAGTCGGTGTACGCAACAGGTACTAATGCCCTGGGCTTTGAAAACGCAGCACCGCCTTCAAACAGGACATTCTTGTTCAACTTAAGTGTTTCATTTTAAGTAACTGCTTGGTGGGGGATGTCTTTTTGAAAGCCTTTACTTTTTAAAAAATATCCCGTTTCCTTCTGAACAGTTATCTTTTAAAAAAATAAGAACATGAAGAAATTAATATTAATATCCACCTTGCTGATTACGGGCAGCCTCTTTTTTACAGCCTGTAAGAAGGACTTTCTCGACGTAAATGTGGACCCTAAGGCAGCGGGTGTTGATCAGGTTCAGGTTGAGTATTTCATCAATAACTCTATAACCGGAGCCCAGATGGACCCTCACGTTGCAGAGCGGGCATTTGTGTTGTACTGGAAAAACGCTGCTCGTTTTGACCGCATAAATGGCGCGGTCTCCCTGGGCAACTACAACGATGGCTGGAGCTCCGACTACTACAGCTACCTGTCGGGCTGGATCAAAGACGCTACCAGTGCCATCACCGTGGCAGAAGCCAAAATTGAGAACCGCTCGGGTTTCGCTTACACCCCCAACATGATGCAGGTCGCCCGTATCTGGCGCGTTTACCTGATGAGCGAGTTCGCCGATAACTTCGGCCCCATGCCTATTGATGGGTTCCAGGGAGTGAACCCTGAATTTAAAGACCTTAAAACGGTCTATGAATTTATGATCAGCGAACTGAAAGATGCCGTTTCTAAAATAGATGTAAACATCACCTCTCCCGATGCTGCGAGATTTGACAAAGCCTATGGGTTCGATTATGCAAAATGGAAAAAGTACGGCAATTCCATGCGAATGAGGTTAGCAATGCGTCTTTCGGAAGTAGAACCTGCTTACGCCCAGGCACAGTTTGAAGAAGCCCTCGCAGGTAGTGACGTAATCCTCACATGGGAAGAAGCCTTCAAAGTAGCAGAAAGAGATGGCGGATGGGATGCTCTCTCTCCCGTCATGTCGCGGGAATGGAACGAACAGGCCCTGTCTGTTACCATGCGTAACATCCTGGTAGGCCTTGGTGGCATTTCCTCCACAGATCAACTTCCCGCTGCTATCCAGCCTTTTGTCAAGCCGGAGGGCTACCTCGGAATCAGATACGAAAATCATATTGCAACAAAAACCAACGACCCCGCAGCTGGCTTCTGGCTGGATGGCGTACCTGCTACAATTGACCCGCGGGGATACAAGAATTTTATTCTGCCCGGTTGGTTTGACAATCCCAACTTCAGCATCTTCCCTTCCTACACGCAGGATGCCTTCAATACGGTGCGCAACCTGTTTAAGCTGGACAGCGACGACATCCTCGTGAGCATTGATGCTACCTATACTTTCAATGCTGCTCCACTTGGCAACTGGGGACCCAAAGGGCCTAAAAACCAGGTTTCTACCTACCTGGGGGCTGAGCCTCGTATGACCCAAAGGTTCAGAAGCGCCAGCGAACGCGTGTTCTTCGGCCCTTGGGAAACTTACTTCCTGATTGCTGAGGCGTCGCTGAGGGGATGGGCCACTCCGATGAATGCCAAAGCTGCCTACGAAAGCGGCATCACTGCCAGTTTCGAATACTTTGGCGTTGAAGGATTTGTCGCGGATTACCTTGCTTCTACCAGCTACAACAACGTCGGTACCTCTGTAAGTTGGGAGCATACCACCGAAGCACCAGCAACAGTAGAAAGAGCCTATGTTGATGGCTACACCGGACAGACTGGAACCTATACTTACACCTATCCAAGGAATACCATTTATAAAAATGGCACGGTGAACAACGACCACCTGACGAAAATCATTACCCAGAAATTCCTGGCCCAGTACCCCTGGCAGCCGCTCGAAGTCTGGAATGACCATCGCCGGTTGGGGCTGCCGTTCTTCGAAAACCCAGCTGTCGAACTGCCAATAACTACCCTGCCCAACCTCACGAGCAGCAACTACCTGCAAAACTCAATTGCCAATTTCCCACAAAGGCTGAAATATCCTTCCAGCCTTGAAAACAGCAATCCCAAAGGATATGCCCAGGCAGTGTCCTTCCTCGGCGGAAGAGACGAAGTCCTCGCTCCTTTGTGGTGGGCAAAACAGCAATGATGAATTGAGATGCTGCCTGAATTGTCAATTCAGGCAGCATCTCGACTCAAGCACCAAAACCCCAACAAGCTCTAAGCAGATGGCGGACTTTGTTTAAGGTACAGACACCTGAACCTGCTTCAGAAAGGAGCGTACTCTGGAGGCGGGTGTAACTGAAATTTTTAGACTGCCTGCATTTTTTACCCTGAAAACAGAATGACCGCTTTCCTTTGTCAATAAATTCCATTTATGCTCAAGATTCTGGCATTTCTCATCATTGGCCTGTTCGTGGCTATGCTTTTCGTCAATGTTTATTTTCGGGTAAAGGTGATGAAGGCTTACAAGCGATTAGTGCAAAACCGAGTGGAATTTGGCATTGCTCATATTTTCAACCGAAAGAAGCTGGAGGCGGAAATCCTGCCGAAATACCCCCAGAGCAGACAGGATATTCTGGATTTTTCCAATCACATCCAACACTCTATAAAAATAGCCTTGGTACTCATAGGCCTGATTACGATTGCAGGAGCCGTGTTCCTCTACATCTGACAGGTGGCTCGGTAGTTGAAATGCCTTTGAGTTAGCTGGCGATAGGGTCGCCCGCTTTTCCCCTGGCCTTTTGAGCGAAACAGGAAAAGGGCAAAACACCTGCTTTGTGCATTGCTTCCTGCACCATTGAAGAGGGGATGTGTTTTTTTTAAAAACGGCAGAGTGCTGATTTTGAAAGCTTCTGCCTGCAGCGAAGGGGCGAACCCACCGCTTTGAACGACATAAGATCTCGCCCCTCTGCTTTTCTGTAGCTTCTGCATCCGTGGGCAAATGCCACCATCTGGGCTTTTCAGCACTTATTTTGTCAGCGTCATAGCGCCTTCCCTGATCTCGTCCACCACTTCGGGGTTCAGCAGCGTGGAAGTGTCACCCAGGTTTTCGGTATCACCTGAGGCTACTTTGCGAAGGATACGCCGCATGATCTTGCCGGAGCGGGTTTTAGGCAGGCCGCTCACTACCTGGATCACATCGGGCCTGGCAATGGGGCCGATGATGCGAGTGACGGTGTCACGCACTTCTTTTTCCAACAGCTCCAGATCTTTGGCAGCTCCGTCGGTGATGACGTAGGCGTAAATGCCCTGGCCTTTGATGGGATGCGGATAGCCGACTACGGCACTTTCAATGACGTGCTCGTGCTCGTTGATGGCATTTTCTACCTCAGCCGTGCCCAGGCGATGACCCGAGACGTTGATCACGTCGTCCACCCGGCCGATGATGCGGTAGAACCCGCCGTCGCGCCGGGCACCATCGCCGCTGAAGTACATGTCCTTGTAGGAGGCGAAATAAGTTAGGCGGCAGCGCTCGTGGTCCCCGTAGGTCGTGCGCAAAATGCTGGGCCATGGGAATTTGATGCAAAGCATTCCTTCCACACCATCTCCTTCCAGCTCAACCCCTTCGGGGCTGACAATGCAGGGCTGGACACCCGGCAGGGGCAGTGTGGCATAGGTTGGCTTCAGCGGAGTGATGCCAGCCAATGGAGAGATCAGGATACAGCCGTTTTCGGTCTGCCACCAGGTATCCACGATGGGGCAGCGTTTTTTGCCGATCTTTTCGTGGTACCAGTGCCAGGCTTCGGCGTTTATCGGCTCGCCCACAGAGCCGAGTACCCGGAGGCTACTCAGGTCGTGGCCTTCTGTCCATTCGTCGCCAGCCGCCATGAGCGCACGAATGGCAGTAGGAGCAGTGTAAAAAATATTGACTTTGTGCTTTTCGCAAACCTCCCAGAAGCGGCTGGCATTGGGATAAGTCGGCACCCCTTCAAAGATGATAGTCGTTGCTCCTGCAAGCAGTGGCCCATAGACGATGTAGCTGTGGCCGGTAACCCAGCCAATGTCAGCGGTACACCAATAGACATCTTCTTCGCGGGGCTGGAAGACATTGACAAAAGTGTACATCGTGAACACCATGTACCCTCCTACAGTGTGTACCACGCCTTTGGGCTTGCCCGTGGAGCCCGAAGTGTAGAGAATATACAGCGTGTCTTCTGCGTCCATAGGCTCCGGCTCGCAGAGATCGGACTGCCCGGCGAGGGCATCGTGCCACCAGAGGTCTATCTCCCCGTTCCAGGCGACGGGACCTCCAGTGTGCTTGAGTACGAGTACTTTTTCAATGCTGGGGCAGCCCATTGCCAGGGCATCGTCCACGACTTTTTTGACGGGGATGTTCTTGGCTCCCCTGGAGTTGTAATCCGAGCAAATGACGAGTTTGCAAGCTGAGTCGTTGATGCGGTCGGCCAGCGAAGACGCCGAAAACCCTGCGAACACGACGGAGTGTATAGCGCCAATGCGTGCGCAGGCCAGCACGCCAATTGCCAGCTCAGGTACCATCGGCATGTAAAAGCAGACTCGGTCGCCTTTTTGAATGCCCAGTGATTTGAGAGCATTGGCAGTGCGGTTTACTTCGTGGTAAAGTTGGCGGTAAGTCAACTTCCTCACCTCGCCACTGGGGTCGTTTGGCTCAAACAGGATGGCGGTTTTGTCGCCACGCGTTGCAAGATGGCGATCCAGTGCATTGTAGGTGATATTGGTTTTGCCTCCCTGAAACCACTTCACACTGGGAGTTTTGAATTCCCATTCCAGAACTTGGTCCCATTTTTTAAACCAGTGAAAGTTGGATGCTATGTCGGCCCAGAAACCTTCGGGATCTTCAACACTGCGCCGGTAAGCAGCTTCGTATTCTTCGAATGACTTGAGTTGTAAAGACATGGCTGGTGATATTTTGTTGAAAGATATTTTGAATTTGCACGCTGCAGGATAAATGCAGTGTTTCTTGTCAAGAACCTGTAAATGCCGGCACGTTCTTGAAGACCAGGTTCTTGCTTTTTTGCCGGCCTTTGTCCAGTGGGCAGATTTGCAAACACCAGCGAATTTAAGAAGAGATATGAAATTGTACCTAATTAGGAGGGGGCGAGTCTGCCTCACAAGCCAAACGGCTGCCTTTAGCGGCGAATAGGATGCTTCACAGAGGGACGCTTTTTTAAAAATTTCAAAGGAATCTTAAAAAAAAGCGTCCCTCTGTGAAAGGTTATTGGGTGGGGCAGCCACCCAATAACCTTTCAGAAACTGTTTGAATTTAACTCGCCGGGCTAAATTCAAACAGCTTTTAAGACAAAGGCAAACAAAAGGAAAAAACCTGATTTTCTTTGGTGGGGCAGTGAGTTGAAAGCCCAGGATGCGTTGTTCGTCCGGCACCTCGTTTTCTGGGCTTTTCTCGGGTGGGTGTTACATCGCATCCTCAAGGTTGTCGTATTCGTAAATCGGATGATCCAACGGGCTGCCCGGATCGAGTTTGAGGATTGGATTGATGATGCCGTCTTTCAGGTCGTAAACCCAGCCGAAGAGGGTAGGGGAGTTATGACTTTTCCAGGAGCGCTGCACGATGGAGGTTTTGGCAAGGTTGTACACCTGTTCCCGCACGTTGATCTCCACCAGGCGGTTGGTGCGTTGTTCTTCGGGTAGTGCATCAATTTCCTGTTGGTGCAGCCGGTAGATGTCCTTGATGTGTCGCAGCCATTTGTTGATGATGCCAAAAGACTTATTAGTCATGGCTGCTTTTACCCCGCCACAACCGTAGTGCCCACAGACGACGATGTGCTTTACATTCAGTATTTCGACGGCGTATTGCAGCACGGTGAACATATTGAGGTCGGTGTGGATGGCGAGATTAGCGATGTTTCTGTGGATAAAAATTTCCCCTGGCTGTGTTTGTGTGATCAAATTGGGTGGCACGCGGCTGTCAGAGCAGCCGATCCATAGGTAATCAGGCTGCTGGATGTTGATTAGGCGTTCAAAATACCCAGGGTCAGCTGCTCTCATTCCTTCTGACCAGGCTTTGTTTTCTAATAAGAGTTGCTCATATGATTTCATGCAAAGGTGATTTAGATAGCTGGAATGGCAATCGGAGGTAGAAATCTCATCGGCTCCATTCTCGTCCGGTACGTTCCTTAACTCTAAGAAGCTGTTTGAATTTAGCTGGTGAGCCAAATCCAAACAGTTTCTAAGTAACTGTTTAACTGGGGAGGTTTTTGGGGAAAAATTGAAAATATTTCCCAAAAGCACCCTTTTCTGAAAGATTATTTGGCGGTGGCCGCTGCCCCTTATCGGACTTGTGATTCAGCTTCACTCTCCTGAGTAGTCAATCAAAGGATAGGTGCGGAGTTGTCGTTTTAGAGCTTGTTTGTGATTTGATCACTTACACCCTGTTGTGGAACAACTAACTTGTCATTTGTTGTTTGGCTATCCACTAAGAAATAAAGCATTAATAGGGTGTCTATTCTTTTCAGGAAGCCCGTAGAGGGTATGGCTTTTAAAACAAGATGTACATTTTGCTTTTTCATTGATTCTGAATAGAGCTGTAAAGCTTTTTCAGGGCGATGATGCTCAGCCGAGAAGCACAAAATTCGCAGGAACTTTCTGGTAAATGAATTTAACAGGGGTTTTCTTCTCCACAATTTCAATATGGAACTATTCTTGATTGATTATAAAAAAATACAATATCAGGAAACCCACTACTGAACTCCACTACAGGCAGGCTATCTTGTCATAGGTCTAAGAACTTGTTTGCGATTGGGTCACTTGGTCAAAGACGGCCCTTTTCCGTCCTGTTTTTACCTTTTTTCAAATCCGTAGCGCTGCTACGGCACTTCAAAAAGGTGAAAACCTGGCAAAAATTTGCTTCGATTTGGACGAGAAAGCCGACTTTTTAGCCTGTTAAGCTCAATTCAAACAGCATCTCTGCTCAAGTACCAAAACGCAAACAAGCTCTAAAAGGCGATCTCGGTTGGAGTCCCACACCTAAAAAATCTCAAACGCTACTGATATGAAACTCCCAATCTTTCAAATTGTAATTGCATGCCTTTTGCTGTCGGCAGGTGCAGCCGCCCAGAACAAAGGAAAAATTGCCGTTCAGGCAGTGGAAAAATACGAACAACTCAGCTATAGTGAAGCTATTGAGCTTTATAAGCAGGGAGATGCCGACGCTGAAACTATTGAGCACCTGGCCAACAGCTACCGGCTCAGCGGAGACTCCTGGAACGCAGCCCGGTGGTATGCCCTGCTGATGAAAGAAAATACCCGCCCCATCAATTATCTATATTATGCCCAAGCTTTGCAGCGCAATGCTGATTACGAAAAAGCCAGGACGTATTTCCTGAAATACAACCAGGCAGTGGGCTACAGCCTGAACCCCGACAAGCGGGCGCAGCAGCAGCTCAAGGCGATTGATCACTTGAGAAGTTTTCAGCTAACGGCAGATGTGGAGCTTAGAAACGAATGGAATATCAATTCTGAAAAACTCGACTTCAGCCCTGTTTTTTATAAAAACGGAATCGTCTTTGTGTCCAACCGCTCTATCGGAAAAGCAGAAAAAGACGCCTGGACGGGCGATAATTACACCTCTTTGTACTTCGTGCCGGCAGGTGAATTTGGAGCCGTAGGAGATTCCGAACCATTCAGCTTTGGCACAGCAACAGCAGAATTCCACGACGGCCCCCTCTCGTTTAATCCAAGTGGCGAATTGGCTTTTTTGACAAAAAACAAGGAAGTGAAGGGAAAAAAGCGAGCCGGTAAGCAGGAGTGGAATCTCAAAATTTTCACTACCTCCCGCTCCGGGGAGGGTTGGACAGCCCCTCTGCTGGTTGACCTGGGGTGCGAAATCTCCAACGACGCCCATCCGGCACTTTCCCCTGATGGCATGCAGCTTTTCTTTGCTTCAGACAGACCCGGAGGCTATGGCGGCATGGACTTGTACGTCGCCAGGTTTCGGGGAGGCAGGTGGAGCTACCCGATTAATCTGGGGCCAGAGATTAATACGGCCGGCAACGAGGTTTTTCCTTTTATCACGAAGGAGGGCACCCTGCTCTTTGCCTCTGATGGCTGGGGAGGACTTGGAGGTTTAGACCTCTTTTTTGCGGAGAAAACAGGGGAAATGGCATTTGGGCAGGCAGCCAACCTGGGTGCTCCATTTAATTCGCCTCAAGATGATTTCGGACTTATCCTCACCCCCTCAGGCAAAGAAGGATATTTTGCCAGCAGCCGCGAGGGGGGCCGAGGTAAAGACGATATCTACCACTTTTCGGCCCAGGTACCCATTCTTTGGAGCGAAAATCTTATCCACCTGTTTGATTTGCAGGGAAATGCAGATAATTTCTTTTCTAAACAGCCGGGTGAAAACTGAAGGTTTCACTACCGGTTATGGCGGAAGGGGAGGTGTTTTCAGCCCCTGACTTGTGCTTTCGTTTGATAATTGACAAAAAGGTAGAACGCAGAAGCAACAGGGAAAAATGCTGTACTTTTGCGCAAGGTGCGGCCAATGCAGCCGGCAATAAAAGGCGTCTTCCCCTCGTTTTGCAAAATGCCGTTCAAAAGCGCGGCACGACTTTTCTAAAACCTGAATAATCGCTCTTTCTTCTAACTTTGCCGGTCTTTTTGAAAAAGGCACCAAAAATACAAATCCAATTATCGAAACAATGTTATACCGCTATTTCCCATTGACACTGGTTACTTTTTGCACGATTACCGCTTTGGGCCAGACTCCGCAATCCATTGTATTGGAAAAAGGACAGCCTGCCGGAGGGCCAAAAAGCCCGCTCGCCTGTGCAGATCAGTATGCAGGAACTATCTCTTTTTCCAATTTTGTCGGCCAGAGCAACGATATCACGCCTGATACAATTTTCCTCTGCTTTGGCGACCAGATAGACATCGTACACAATGGAGATGCCAACCTGAGTGGAGACCCTAATCCTCTCACGGCACCAGGCATCACTTACGGTTTCTTCGATTGCCCGCCCACCGTGTCGGGGCCAAATCTGGCAACCATTCTAACGGATGCCTGCATTTTGGACAATCCACCTCCACTCGGCGATATCTGGGTGACCGCAGGAGGCAACCCCAATGGAAATATCACCTTCAGCAATTCAGGGTCTTTACAGAACCTCTTCGGCGGCGGCGACCCTACGCTGATCTGGTTTGCGCCTTTGACTATTGACAATTTTGCAATTAAACAATACGAGACGGACCCCCTTACCGGAGAGCCTGGCCCCTGCGTCAATCTGAATGTGGCGGAGGCTTTCGCTGTAGTTTACCTGAATGAAATAGAAGTCACCAACCTGGTTACCAATGGCGGATTGAGCGGTTGCCAAGGCTCTTTTAAGGTGACAGGAGGACTTCCTCAATACGACGGCAGCGATTACAATATCGTCATTGAGCTTTTAGGAAGCCCTTCGGTAACGGGCTGGGTGGTAAACGGCCCCATCACGCACGATGAAACCGTCACGTTTCAGGTTCCCTTACCCGGTATTTACAGAATCCTTGTAAATGATGGTAAAAACTGCAACTCCAGTATCGCCCTGGCCAACATGAGCTCCTGCGAAAACATCACCCAGAGCGTGGGAAGCGGAACCGGCCTGCCAGGCGGAACTATTTGCCTGGACGTCACCAATCAGGCGGGCTTTCTCGATATTGTAGCCATCCAGTATGGTCTTACCTGGGATGAGGCTGTCCTTGAATTTGACACCGTGATTAACCTTACCCCCCTGTTGCCGGGCTTTAATTACAATACCAGCTTCAACAACGTCAACGATTCGCTGATTTTTTCATGGGGCTCGCTTTCGGGTATCGGGGCCAGCTTGCCAAACGGCCAGGTACTCTTCCAGGTTTGCTTCAACGTCGTTGGTGCCAACGGCGAGTGTACAGACATTGAGTTCATTCAGGGGCCGCTGACGGATATCTACAACGCCAACGGTGACCAGTTGGGCTTCTATGGCATACCGGGCAATGTTTGCGTTTCAGCTTCCGCTCTAAATGTCAGCTTTACCCAGGACAGCGTGAGCTGCCCCGGCTCGCTCGACGGTAGCTTTACTGTCACAGTCAGTGGAGGACAGGCACCGTACAGTATAACCTGGCAAAACCTGGGAGGCGGCCCGATACTGGGGCCTGCCACTATCAACATTGACGGAGGCTCCTTTACGGTGAACAACATTCCGGCAGGAACTTACCAGGTGCAGATCACCGATTCGCAGGGAACACCCCTGACTACCACCCAGCAGGTGACGGTGGGTTCTCCTCCTCTTTTTGAAATTGTATTCGAGCAGGTGCTACCCTCCTGCAATGGAGAAACAGGTAGCTTAAGTGCTAGCATTTTACTGGACAACGTCAATGTGCCAGATCCGACGCAGGATTTTTCGTTTAGCTGGAGCAATAACGCCAACACTCCGTATAACGATAACCTCTTTTCAGGTCAATACACGCTGACTGTCACTCAAAACGCTACGGGTTGTACTACCTCCGGGACAATCTTTTTGCAGCAGCCTTTGCCTCTCCAGGTAAATGTTGTTACGGTGCCTGCTACTTGTTCGGGGGTCGCCAACGGCAGTATTTCCATTGCTGTTTCCGGAGGAACACCCGACATTAACGGGGATTACACGATTACTTGGCCAACTATTGGCGGAGCAGGCGGATTGACTATCGTCAGTGATATCTCAACGGTCAGTGGACTGTCAGCAGACAATTATCAGTTGATAATAGTGGACGATAACAATTGTTTTATCCAGCAGAACGTGTGGCTGCCTGCAACGAAGGTATTGTCGGCAAATGTCCAGGTGATGAACGTGAGCTGTAATGGCGATTGTGACGGCAGTATTTTTGCCTCCGGCAACACCGCAGGTGGCGCCCCTTCGCTGCCTTATAACTTTAGCTGGTTCGGCACTCCGGTACCTCCTGTCCCTTCAAATACTACCCCTACGACTTCTACACTGAGCAATTTGTGCCAGGGTGTTTACACGCTGGTAATGCAGGATGCAGCGGGCTGCATGATTGACACCTCTTTTACCATCACCCAACCCGACCCGTTGCAGACTTCCGTACTCAGTGTCGTAAACGAATCCTGTACACCGGGCAACGATGGGGCCATTGTTATTGGTGCCTTTGGCGGTACTTATCCCTACACCTACATCTGGAATATCCCAGCTACTGACTCAACCCTAACCGGCCTGAGTGCAGGGGTGTACTCCGTGACGGTTGAGGATAATAATGGATGCGCTGACACCATCAGCGTGACCGTGACGACACCTCAGGGGCCGGCTATTGTCTCCCTGCTCGATGACGAAGTCTCCTGCCCCGACAGCCAGGACGGCGTGCTCTCGGTCGTTGCGATACCGGGTGATGCTCCCATTACCAACTACTTGTGGTCGAATGGTGGAGCCGATTCATTTATCGCAGGCATACCGCCTGGCGAGTACATCGTCACTATTACGGATGCCAACTTCTGTACGGCTGTGGATACCGCTTTGGTGACTTCACCGCCTCCGCTTGTGCTGACCGACCTGAACCTCACCAGCCCGCAATGCCCTGGACTCGGAGGAGGCTCCATTGCCGTGTCTGTAGAAGGGGGTACAGCTCCTTACTTTTTTGAATGGTCCAATGGCTTGGCAGGGACAGGCTTTAATGTCGTTGGGAATATCCCCGCAGGTGACTACGCCCTTACCGTGACCGATGCCAACGGCTGCCCCCCGCTCATTGAAAATATTACACTGGATGACCCCCCTTCCATTGTAGCTGTTTTTTCAAACATAGATTCCGTGAGTTGTGCCAATACGGGCATGACCTGCGATGGCACAGCTACTGCAGCGGGGGGGTATAGTGATGGTGCAACAGGTACTTTTAGCTTCACCTGGCAGAGCGGAGAGAATACCAGCAATTCGGTGTCGAGCACAGCAACCCAGCTCTGTGCAGGCCCACAAACGCTGACCATTTCTGATGGCCTTTGCTTTATTGACACGGTGGTGGTCATTCCTGCTCCACTGCCAATCTCGCCGGGTCAGAAAATTCAAAATGCAAGTTGCAACGGGTATTCAGACGGTGAAATCACCCTGCTGCCCAGTGGCGGAACGCCACCCTACAACATCGTCTGGGCTTCGGGTACTACTGGACCGGTGCTTACAGGCCTGGCTGCCGGAAACTATACGGCTATCATCACCGACTCCAAAAACTGCACCTTTACCCATACGGTTACCATCATTGAGCCTACGCCGATGACGGTTTCAGTGAATCCGACTCAGACCACCGACGTGAGTTGTGCCGGAGATAAAGACGGGATCATTACGGTGGTAGCACAGGGTGGAAATGTGGGCCTTGGAGGGGTCACTTACTTGTGGCAGGACGGGATTGCCCCGACGACTTCCAATTCGGCACAAAATCTGGCGCCTGGCACGTATTCCGTTACCGTAGTGGATATTAAAGGCTGCTCAGATACGCTGACACATACCGTTAGCGAACCTGAACCCGTCCAGTTCACGTTGGGTGATATCATGCCAATCCTGTGTTTTAGTGAGAACACCTTTATCACGGTAGATTCCGTGTGGGGAGGACTTCAACCCACGACTTACCAGTTTTCTGTGGATGGCGGTATTAACCGCCTGCCCGGTGACCCCAGTCCCGTTTTTGCAGGCACGCACACCATCACGGTGATAGATGTTATCAATGGCTGCGAGGTGTCCACGACTGTCACCCTTACCGAGCCGCAGGAGGTCCGGATTGAGCTGCCAGCTGTCGTTCAAATTGAACTGGGTGATTCCCTGACCATGCTGGAGCCGACTATCGTTTCCAGCCTGCCTATTGATACTTTTTTCTGGTCGCCTCCTGATCACCTTTCCTGTTCAGATTGTAAAAACCCAAAGGTGTCTGCCATTGCTGACCAGCTTTATACCTTGACGATTGTGGACGTAAATGGCTGCTCTGCAACCGGTCAGGTGTATGTAGACATTGACCGGAACAGGAACGTCTATATTCCTAATATTTTCTCTCCCAATGGAGACGGCATCAATGACAGATTCCAGATATTCACGGGCCTCGGTGTTACTCGCATCAATTTCGTGCGCATATACGACCGTTGGGGCGAGTTGCTTTTTGAGGAAACAGACCTGCGACCCAGCTCAGACGGCACGCCCGGCTGGGACGGTACCTTTAAAGGCGATAAGATGAATCCGGCTGTTTTTATGTACCTGATCGAAGTAGAATTTCAGGATGGCAGGATACTGCTTTACCGAGGCGATGTGACCCTGATGCAGTAGAATTTAGGAATGTGTCGGGAATAGGCTGGGTAATTCGGTGAGGATATTTTGTGAGAGTTGGCAAAACTGGGAGCATAGCCCCTGAGCTATGCAACTATTTCACTCACACAGCCAGCGCTCAAAAGGCGCCACCCGGATGGCATAAGAGCATGTTGGGGATTTGGTCACTTGACTAAAAGCGGCCCTTTTCCGCCTGCTTTTTACCTTTTTTCAACTCCGTAGGGATGCTGCGCCACTTCAAAAAGCTTCTTAAGCTATTGCTGAAAAATTTGCTTCGATTTGGGTGGGAAAAACGACTTTTTAGCTCGGTAAGCTCAATTCAAACAGCATCTCTGCTCAAGCACCAAAACGCAAACAAGCTCTAAACGCCAAAACCCCAACATGCGCTGAGTTATTTCTGGCACGTTCCTTACCAGGTACTTGTGCCTGAAGGCGAGCAAGAGATGCGATCTCTCAGTTTTGATATAGCTTAAATCATCTTGCTGTGTTCGACCTGAGGGCTGCTAAGTGGTAGAGATGCACCCAAGAATTGCTATTTTTGCCCAAACACCAGACAAATGGCTCATTCTCTCCTAATCACCAATATTCACCGCCTGATTTTAACGGAATACAAGCCACGCACCCAGGCACTCAGAGGTAGCGAACTGGCAGCGCTCCCGGTAGTGGACCATGCTTTTCTGCTCGTGGAAGGGGAGCGGATCAAAGATTTTGGAACGATGGGAAACTGCCCCTTGCGGGCGGATGAAGTCGTGGATGCTGCCGGGCGGATGGTGTTCCCGTCCTGGGTGGATTCACATACCCATCTCGTCTTTGCGAAAAGCCGTGAAGAGGAATGGGTGGATAGAATTAAAGGCTTGAGCTATGAAGAGATAGCGAACAAAGGCGGTGGCATCCTCAACTCTGCGCGCCGCCTGCAGGAGACGCCGGAGGAGGTGCTTTTTGACCAGGCGCTGGAACGCCTCGAAGAAGTCCGCAATTATGGCACAGGCGTCATTGAGATAAAAAGTGGCTACGGCCTGACGGTGGACAGCGAACTCAAAATGCTACGAGTTATCCAGCGACTGAAAGATTCCTGTTCACTGGGTATTAAGGCCACCTTTTTAGGTGCCCATGCCATCCCCATGGAGTACCGGAATGGCAATCGGCAAGGCTATATCAACCTGGTTATCAACGAGATGCTCCCCAAAATTGCCGCTGAGGGGCTTGCGGATTACATTGATGTTTTTTGTGAAAAAGTAGCTTTCAGCGTGGCAGAGACAGAGCAGATTATGGAGGCAGGTGCACGCTATGGCCTCAAGGCGAAGATCCACGTCAACCAGTTTTACTCACTTGGCGGAATCGCCGCAGCAGTACGGCATGGCGCAGTCTCGGTGGATCACCTCGAAGTCGTGGAGGATCACGACTTGCAGGCGTTGAAACAGGGAAATACCATGGCCACGCTGCTTCCCTCCGCTGCCTTTTTCCTGGGAGACCCCGTACCTCCTGCCCGAAAGTTGATTGAAGCCGGCGTACCTGTTGCGCTGGCAACAGACTTTAACCCCGGCACTTCGCCTTCTTCCCGAATGTCATTCGTCCAGTCCCTGGCCTGCATTCAGATGAAAATGCTGCCTGAAGAAGCCATTCAGGCTGCTACGCTGAACGGAGCCTTTGCCTTGGAATGCGCGGATGATTTTGGCAGCATCGCCCCGGGGAAGTATGCCAATTTCTTTCTTGCTAAGCCGATGCCCTCCATCTCCTACCTCCCCTATGCCTTCGCAAGTGATTTAATTGAACGGGTCTATCTCAAAGGAAAAGCGCATTGAGCAAAGTGCGCATGAATTTGTACCTTGAAAACCTCGTCCCTGCAGACTTGGGAGTCCGGGGATGGCCAGCCACCGCCATGGACTTACGATTCAGCCTCCTCCTATGAAACGGGGAATTATTAAATTGTACTAAGGAACGTGTCGGAAATAACTTACGCATTTGGGCGGCGTCTTTTGGGGGTTGGCTGTGTGAGTGAAATAGTTACGTAGCGAAGGCTATGCGCCTATTTCACTGCCTTGCCAGCCCCCGAAATACACTCGCCGAAATACCCAACTTATTTCCGGCACGTTCCTAACCACTTTCAAAAAAAACCAAATAAAAATGGGTTTATAAAAAATTTACATTTGCGTAGCAGCGCTACGGAACTGAAAAAAGGGAGAAAAGTGGCGTAAAAGGGCCGTTTTTAGCCAAGTGACCAAAACGCAAACAAGCTCTAAGTAATTAGTTTCTCTTTTCTAATTTTTTCCTTTCGACAAAAGTGGCTTCGAAGCGTTGCCCGTCTTCAATCAGTGTAAAGAAACTCTCTAAATACTCCACCATATCCCTTTTTGTCGCTTTGTTAACGCCGCTGAAGCCATTGATCACTTCGTACAGTGCCTCCTTTTCCGTTTTAAAAAAGTTGAAAATACCTTGCAAATCGGCGGCAGAACCTGCCTGGCCGAGGTACACCCGGTCGCGGAGGGAGGTCTGTCCGAGCGAAGGGTCATAGCGTGCGTAAGGCGCATTGACAATTCCGGCAAAGTCAAAATCATAGGGAACGGGTACGATCCCCCCGCTATGCAATTTGATAAACTCTGTGTTGCGGGAAGGCAGATAGCTCCAGTCGCAATTGCCGATCATAAATTGAAAAGTGGAGGCGAGCTGCTCTTGCTTCCTGTACAGAGAATCAGGGGCGAAGCCCAGTTCATCTGCAATTTCGCCCTTGTGGCGATCGGCGAATTCCTCCAAATCTTCCATGAGAATGCCCCAGCGCTTTATTTTGACGGCCTTGTGGCGCTTGTGTTGATAGGTTACCTGCAGCAACTGCACCCGCAGGCTATAGGGAGATAGCACGTTGTACAATTTGTAAACGAGGTATTCCCGCAGAATCAAATTTTTACTGGTTTCTTCGTCTTCCAGGCAGTGCGTCACTAACTTAAATTCATTGTATTTCCTAAGGCCCTTTGTCTTCAGGTCGTCTTTTTCAAATTTCAGCTTAAGGGGTGGAAAATCGCAAACCATACGTCGAAATTTGCCCCTCGATTTTACCCGAACCGGTAAAGTGAACGCTTTTTTGTCTTTCTTTTTGTCAATTCGAAATTCTGCGGGGATGTAGTTGTCGGTTTTAATTAAGGCCAACAGGGTGTCAATATCTAAGGTTATCGTGACTTCTGTTGCCTGGTTGTCTGTAAGGAGGTCAAAAAACCCCTGTTTTTTCAGGCTTCCCTGAGATTGTGAAAAAGCAGGTAAGCAGAGTAAGACCCCTGCGAATAGAATCAGCGATGTTTTTTTGAGTGAAGGACGGGACATGGCAAGATTTTTTTCATTTGATGAATTGGATTTTTGAGAAATATAGGAGGGCATTGCACCTCCTGTCTGGCGATATCGAAGATGCTTTGCTCGTTGTGGGGTATGCTACACCTTATATAATTTGTAGTCCTGGTGGATTAAAGTGTTTGTAGCCCTGTAGTTCGGGGTGCAGAGAAATGCCCTGATTTTTAAAGACTGCTGGTTTCTCCGCTTTTCAAAAACCCCAAGCACTGACCCTCCCGTGGGAGGTGTGTGATTGCGTGGAGCCTGTCATAAGATACTTTGACAACCTGTGCGAACAGCCTGTTCCTTTTTGGGTATTGCGGCTCCTGCAAATCCCACCAGAGAGTAGGGAGCAAAAGTTTTTGCTCCAAAAGAGCCGTCGAATACCTGCGAATAGCCCTAAAAACAGACTGTCTCCCTGGTAGTTGCATTTTCATTGCAGACAACGTGTAAAAATAAACGATTGCCTGTAGTTTTAATAATGGGATTTTTCACTGCTGCAGAAGTGAGGTTGTATCATAAGTCCAATAGCAGCAGCAGTCGTTGCCAAATAGCCTTTCAAAGAGGGGCGTTTTTTTAAAAATCCTAAATAACTTTTTAAAAAAAAGCGCCCCTACCTGAAGAATCTTATTTGCTGCCAAAGGCGGCGGTTTGACTTGTGAGACAGGCTCCATGCTGTGGGGGTGCCTCACTTTGGGTGCAGCAGGAGGCATTGCCGCCGCACCTACAAGCCTTCGGGCATCCCTATACTACGGCTGCAATTTTGAAAAAAGTAATGGCTGCACGTGCTGCCTGTCATAAAAAAAGGACGGCCTCCCCGCTGGGAAGCCGTCCTTTTTTCAGTAGTTACAAAAGTTATTCTATGATCAGCTTTTCAGCAACGGAAGTGCCGTTTTGAGTCACTACGTTGATGAAGTAGAGACCTGGTGTCAGGCCGTCTTTTTCAATGACTACCTGGGTGCCATTCACTTGATAGGTTCTGATCACCTGGCCTGTGAGCGATGACAGCCTCAGCTTCCCATTGACGATGCCGTTGTGGAAAGAAACCACTGTGCGGTTGCTGAATGGGTTTGGTGCCACTGTCATTGGAATACTGAGCTGGCGATCCTGTGTGCTGCTTACGTTACAGCCGAGGCAGGTTTCCCAGGTGAAGCAAACCGTCTGGTCGGCGGAAGGAATCACGAGCAGGCGGTTGTCGTTGCTTGGATTTTTGCACGCTTCGTCCTCTGCACCCATGCACTCCTGATGGACACCACAATCACCCCAGGAGGTGGCTGTGTTGAGGAATTTGTACTCGAGGTTTTGCCCTGCAGAAGCTGCGGGGAACTCAATTGTCGTGCTCCACACGTCGTCGCCTTTATCTGTGAAGGCCGGTGATGTTGGTGGATCCCAGTTGGCTACGCCTAAAGCACCGTTGTCAGCAAAGTTGCCGGCAATTCTCACTGTCGTCAGAGGATTGGATTCCAGATAGTAAGTCATGTCCACCTGGAAGGTGACCTGAACAGCTTCGCCGCAAGGCAGGCAGGAACCAAAGCAGACAGCAGGAAGTGTTTGGTTGTCAGAAGCAACTGTGTGCGAGCGATAGACTGTGCCATTGACATCCTGGCCGCAGGCGAGCAGCACATCAGCCGGTTCAGGATTTGCATTTCCATTGCTGAAGCGGTAGGTGATCTCCTCGCCCACGAAGAAGGTGCGCGTGTAAGACCAGATGCCGTTGCCCTGGTTGGTCATGTTCTCGTTGGCGTAGTTGTTCCAGCTACCCCGTATCTTGATACCTTGTGCAGAGACGTTGATGTTGCTGACGTCCACCTGGAAGGTGACTTCTGCTATCGGGGTACCCGTCAACTGAGAAAAGTTGATGCAGTACTCGCCCGTGGCCACATCGCCCTGGAAGTTAAAGGCGTCAATCATCATGTAGTAAGTCTGTCCGGCAACGGTGGCCAGTTCGAGCCCCGAGAAGTAGTTGCCATCTACGGCATTCGGGCTGTCCTCGCTGCATGCGACTGCTGTGAGGGCGTTGCAGGCACCGGTGTAGATAGCCATTTGCGTGTCACCATCATCAATGTAATTTGTGGAGTTGCACTGGCCTGTTTCGATGAGGTAAGTCTGGCCATCGCCCACGAAGGTGTACCACATGGTTTTATCCAGACTTGGCGCAGATCCGCTGCCGTCGGGTTCGCCGAAGCACTCCCATCCGGCGGGAGGATCCAGCGGAGTTGTGGTGTAGTAAGTGTTGTCGTACAGGGGCGTAGAAGTGACTGTACCCTGCCCTTTGCCCAGATAGGAGGTCAGATCTACAGCAGAATTGCACACGTTGCCGGGTACGGAAGGCAGTTGGACAAATGAAACATCATCCACATAGAACAGATTATTTGTATTGCCATAGAAGTCAACACCTCCAATCGCTTGTGCTCCTGTCTGAGAGAAAATAGACCAGTTGAGCGGCCATAAAGCGATAGGTGTGTCGTCCAGCGAGATGATGGAGATATTGTTGTCAACATCCAGAGCAAGTGTGATTTTGAACCACTGGTCATGTGGATAGGGGAAGGTGAGCGCACCTGCTGCGCCGACGTCCATTGTCGCAACGCCAGCCTCATCCAGCAGCACCTGAATTGCGAAGTCAGTAGCTCCTACGTTAGGCAGCTTGCTGGCATCTTTCTGCAAGTTGAAATAGGCAGCACGGCCATCGGGAACGTACATGCTCCAGCTCAGGACGTAGTTGCCTGAGGTTCTGTCTCCGAGCAGCAGAATGACGTCGTCCTGGCCGTCTTCAGAAATTTCCAGCGCCTGCTCACAGCTTAAGAATTGATTGCTGGACACCGCACCGTCTTCGGCGCTGCCCGGCTGGAGGCTGAAGGTGGTCCACCAGGGTGACTGAACCCCTACGTTGCCTGGATAGTATCCGTCAAAGCCGTCGCAGATGAGTGCGTTACCTGGGCAGTTGGATTCAATCTGCTTGAACACTAAGTCGTCAATATAGCACTGGCTACCTTCGTTTCCGAAGAAGTCAACAGAGCCTAATTGCTTTAAGCCGCCCGTGGTCGCACTGCTGGTCCAGCTAATAGGCCATTGATACACTGAATTTCCTGCTACCCACATCGTCGTCCAGTCGTTGTCGAGGTCAATGGAGTAGAAAACATCGAACCACTCGTCATGTGGATAAGTAAAAGTGGCTGCATTCTGTGCTCCTGCGTGTAAAACTCCTGTTCCGTCCGGGTTGAAATACACCTCAGTAGCCCAGGTGCCGGGAGTGCTCTGATACCGTTGGAAGTTGTGGTACGCACCTTTGCCGGCTGGCACATACATCTTCCACTTCAGGATGAAGTTTCCGCTGGTACGATCTCCCAGGAGCAGGATCAGGTCATCGGCGCCTGCTTCAGAAACCTCCAGCGATTGCGTGCCACTGTATGCCTGTGAATCGGTGACCACTGCATCTTCATCACCACCTGGGGCGTTTGACCAGGTACTCCAATTGGGGGACTGCGTGCCGATGGTGGTCAGTTCATACCCTTCAAAGTCTTCGCTGATCCAGGTTGGGCAGGTTTCATCTGGTGGGCAGATGTTGCAGGAATTGTAACAAACCAGCGGCAGGTTTATCGGGGTAAGGCCAACTGTAACTGCCCGGCAATTTGCAATGTCAGGGCTGTCTTCCTGGTTGCCCGAGCCGTTGGCAAAGAGGTACGTCAGGGTTCCATCGGCAGTAAAGCTGCCTGTGTAAGCCCAGGTACCGTCGCCGTTGTCAGTCATGTCGTATTCTGTGCCGTTGACAGTGACCTTCACGCCATCAGAGGCCACGGTCTCGTTTTTCATGTCCACGTTGAACGTTACCTCCACATCGGGCAATTCTCCAAAGGCAACCACGAAATTAAAACCGCTGCTGTCCCAGGCGTCGTCCCAGTGAATCAGGTAGGTTTCTCCTTCATGTACGATGACGTCCAGGCTGGAGGCGTAGGGGTCGGTACCTGTTCCAATATCACAGGCATCGTCGTTGCTGCCGACCAGGACGAGGTTGTTGCGGCAGCCCTGCAGGATGGCCAGGCGGGTATCAGCTCCGCCGTTGCAGGAGTTTACATTCATGATACCTGTTTGCGGAGCAACGATAGAGTAAACTTTAGCTGCCACCGAATTAGTGATGACGGAGAAGGTACCCGTCAGCTCAGTAGCCGTATAATTACCTGCACCCGGCAGCACAATGGGGTTGAGGATACTCTGTCCTTCTTCGGTCGGGCCTTCGTTCGGCATCGTTACCGTGACGCCGTTGGCTATCTCTGTCTTGATGGTCTGACAATTGTTGTAGCTGATCATCACAACGGGGATTGTAATACTGCAATCTGCACCGCCCATGACAATCACATCATCGGGGTTGTTCACGTCGTTGTTACAAACAATTAATGCGATAGCACCTGCTGCCTGAGCATTGGCTGCTTTTACTGTAAAGCCGCAGACACCGCGATCAACCAGTGCAATGGCTCCTGTCATGTCATTGACGATCGTGCATCCATTGGATACACCGGTGCCATCATCTCCTAATACTACTGTACCGCTTTCGCCATTCAGGAAGTAGCCAAAGGCGGCAAGCTGAGCATCATAAGTTCCGGCTATGCTGGCCGGAGCGTCAACGGTGATGGTCGTTTGCGAAAAAGCATAGCTCCACCCCAGTAGTAATGCGGCCAGGGAAAGAAATTTGGTTAAGTAGTTTTTCAGCATAACTCAAAATTTTAGTTAATAAATGTTTTTATCCAATGAACATTCCGGCTTCAGCCGGCAAGTAAAGTTGGCAAGTTAGTATAAGCAGACTTTGAAATGAACCTGTTTAAAGATTGAAGCGAAACCTGCACTGCCTGCAGGCATTTATCCTGAAATACGGATCATCTCTGCTCAGATGCAGGGTATAAAAATTGGTATTGAAGCAAATCTCCTTCGGTAGAACCCGGGAAGATCAAATCATTTTTATACGGGCGAAAAGGGTTTACTTGAATGGGAGAAAAATCTCCTGGGCAGGAAAGGGCGCAGACCAATGTCTGGGATACAATTAGTGATATAGAATGTGTTGTCATACGGTTGTGGGTGGTTTCATCCAATGTGTGCGCTAAAATAGTCAGATTTTATTGTTGGTTGTAATAATAGGTTGTAAAATTCGCCAGTGACAATTGCAATTTTTACAAATGCAGGATTTTCAAAACATTAAATGACAGCTGTTCCAGCCCTCTTTTGGTGCTGCGGATAGCCTCTGCCAGCGACTGCGGCTTCTGCAGCACGGAAAATGCGGCCTGCAAGCCAATAGCTTCTACTTCTTCAGGGCTTGCTTCCAGTGCTCCGCACAGCGCAACAACCGGTACGCCGCAGGCCGATGCCTTTTTGCAAATGCCGTGGATGAGCTTGCCGTGCAGTGTCTGCCCATCCAGCCTCCCTTCGCCGGTGAGCACCAGCGATGCACCTTTCAGTGCAGCTTCAAAGCCCGTCAGCTCCATGAGCGTTTCAATGCCTGGCTGCAGGCTGGCGCTCAGGAAAGCCATGGCTCCTGCACCCATGCCGCCGGCAGCTCCTGCACCGGGGATTTGTGAAAAATCCCTTCCGAACTGCCCTTCCAGCTTTTTTGAAAAATGGCGAAGTCCCTCGTCAAGACGGGCGATAACTGCTTTTCCTGCTCCCTTCTGGCGGGCATAAATCCAGGCAGCCCCAGTTGGACCGAAGAGCGGGTTGCTCACGTCACACAAAACCAGATGTTGAGGAGGTTGGGATGGCAGACTTTGAGGAGCAGGTGGCTCCAGGGCATTTACTTGCTGGAGATTCTCGCCGATGGGGAGTAGCTCTTTTTGACTTTTAGAAAGAAAACGCCAGCCCAGCGCTGCTGCCATACCCATGCCTGCGTCATTCGTGGCGCTGCCGCCAATAGCTAAATAAATCTTTGCTGCTCCTCTGCGCCAGGCATCCAACAGCATCTCGCCTACACCATAAGTGCTGGTCTTCAAAGGATTGCGCTCTCCAGGCTTTAACAACTGAAGACCTGAGGCCTGGGCCATTTCGATGAACGCAGTCGTTCCGCAGGCAGAGAGGAAGTAGTGTGCTTCCACGGGTCGAAGAAGGGGGTCAACTGTTTTCAGGGGTATCATTTTACCTTTCAGGTGCCAGGCCACCACTTCGGTAGTGCCTTCCCCTCCGTCGGCCAGGGGGAAAAGTCTGGCTTCAATTTCAGGGTTTGCTTTGCGCAGGCCGCGTTCGATAGCTTTGCAAACTTCCAGAGCAGGCAGAGCCTCTTTGAAGGAGTCGGGAGCAATGAGAATTTTCATCGGGTAAAGAAAACTTCAATTTTTAAAACGCACCACAGGCATTGCTGGCTCCGAGGATTTTGCCCACCTTTTTCAGGTGAGCTTCAAACGTGCCCCAAATGCACTCCTCCTGCTCTGCCTCTCCGTCGGTCGTCAAAAAAGCGGCGCAGTGCAAAAGCAGAAGACTCGAAGGCTATTTCCTCCCAAGGGATTTCTTCCTCGCAGAAGAGCTTTGATTCCAGGCTTTCCTCGCCCACGCCAAACTCGCCCCCAACCAGCTCGCCTAAAAACTGAATGTACACGTGCTGGAACCGCGTAAAAGTGAAAATGGTATGCACACCAGTCAGCCGGACTTTCGCTGCTGCTTCTTCCCAAACTTCCCGGATGGCCGCCTCTTCCACCGTTTCGCCTACTTCCATGAACCCGGCGGGGATGTTCCAGAAGCCCCGCCTCGGCTCAATGGCTCGGCGGCACAGCAGCACCTTGCCCTCCCACAACGGCAGGCAACCAGCGATGATTTTGGGATTGTGGTAGTGTATGGCTCCGCAGCGGCAGCACACCAGACGGAAGCGGTTATCGCCCGGAGGAACGACCTGAGACAGCTCTGAGGAACCGCAGTTGGAACAAAAATTCATGGTTATCTGATGAAGTATTTTCTTTGACACTATTGATACAGCCTCTTTAAAGATTTTTTTTCGCCTGCGCAGTCGACGGTTTGGCTAAGAGCTTGTTTGCAATTAGGTCATTTGGCCAAAAACGGCTCTTTTTTGTCTTGTTTTCACCTTTTTTCAAATCCGTAGTACTGCTACGCCACTTCAAAAAGCATCTCAGCTCAAGCACCAAAACCCAAACAAACTCTCAGGTGCAGGAGAACCGCAAGAGGTCTTCGGGAGTGTCTATGCCAAAACTTTCAAAATCCGTCAGCTCAACGCCGATTTTGTAGCCGTTTTCCAGCCAGCGCAGTTGCTCCAGCGATTCGCCTTTTTCCAGGCATCCCACCGGGAGTGTGCTGACTTCGAGCAAAGCCTGCCTGCGGAAAGCGTACAGGCCAATGTGTTTGTAAAAAATGCCTGACTCTGGCCAATTTTCCCGCGGGTGATTTCTCTGATGCGGGATGGCTGCCCGACTGAAGTACAGCGCCTGCCGCTTTTTGTCAAAAACCACTTTTACTACGTTTGCGTTAAAAATCTCCTCCGTCGTTGTAATCTGCCTGGCCAGCGTTGCAATGGAGTAGTTTTTGTTTTGAGCCAGAAATGCTCCCGCCAGGTCAATTTGCTCGGGCTGGATGAAAGGCTCATCGCCCTGAATGTTCAGGATGATTTCAAAACCAGCGTATTGTGCAAGTCTTGCGACCTCTGCACAGCGGTCTGTTCCCGAAAGATGCGTTGCCGAAGTCATGGCAGCAGCCCCTCCAAAGGCTTTGACATGCTTGAAAATGCGCTCATCGTCTGTCGCTACCACGATTTCATCCAGCCCCGAAAGGGCGGACTGCTCGTACACCCGCTGGATCATCGTCTTGCCGAGGATGTCTGCGAGTGGCTTGCCTGGAAACCGGGTTGAGGCAAAGCGTGCGGGTATAATACCGAGCGATTTTGTATTTTTGGCCATTGTATTTTCAATTTAACGCAACAGCATGGCGTGGGGCATGTGAGAAAAGATGAAAGTTTTCCCCCGACTGCTGCTTGGTGAAAAAAGGGGGTAAACGAAGCTTCTATTTCCGCATTCCGCCTCCTTTGAAATCCTTGAAAATTGTGCCCTGGAGATGGAAATTTGCGGTTGTAGCCGGATGCAAATTTCAACAAAATCAAAAACCTGGATAATGTACAGCCTGCAAGCCGCTTTTTGGTAGATATAATTATCAGGAATTTGAAATATTGAAACATTAGTTTTTAGAAATTACCTGCGGTTGGATGCTGATGGCAGGAAGGGCTATTTTCAACGACATTCTGGTTTTTTAAAAATACTGCTGAACACGCTATGAAAAAAGGACGGAGAAGCTCCTCTTGCTGGCCGGGCAAACAAGCTCTAAGTTGGGTATTTCAGCACGATCCTAAAATACCTTCGTCCAGATACTCAACTTATTTCCTGCACAATCCTTAACTGTTTGAATATGAGAAAACTCTTTTTAGTACTGGCAGGTATTGCATTTTCCCTGTCCCTCTTCGCTACGGGCGACAGCCTGAGCTACCTTACGCCGAAAGATACGGTTTTCCTCAGGGTAGATGATTACGGCAACAAGATTTTTGTCCACAGGATGGAGAAGGGACAAACTTACTACTCGCTGGCTCGCTTTTACGGGTTGAAAATGGAGGCGTTGCTCGCCTACAATGGGGAATTGGATCCCGAGGGCAATTTCTCGCCCGGCCAGGGGGTGAGCATTCCCATCCCCGATTCGGCTATTCTGAAAAACTGGCAACTCGCCTGGCCACGTAAACAATTTGCTCCCGTTTTTTACAAGGTGAAAAAAGGCGATACCTTTTACCGCATTGCCCGGTATCTGTTCCAAATCCACCCAGATACCTTGCAGATACGCAATAGGCTGGCAAATACGACTTTGTCCACCGGCCAGTTGCTACAGATCGGCTGGCTGAGCCTCAAGGGCATCCCGGACTCTCTCCAGGCGGCCAATGCCAATCCACTGAGTGCAAAAATGCTGCAACTGCAATCCCACTTCGATGCTGTAAAAGCCAGCAGACCTCCTGTTTTTCAGAATGGAGCAGCTTACTGGCAGCGGGAGAAACAACCCGGCAGCGACTACTTCGCCCTGCATCGCTCGGCCCCGGTGGGGTCGGTCATCCAGATCACAAACCCCATGAAAAAACGCACAGTTTACGCCAAGGTAATCGCTCCTATTCCCGACCAGGCCTACAACAGCGACATTATCGTGGTCCTATCGCCGGCAGTAGCGAAGCTATTGGAAGCAAAAGATCCTAAGTTTTTTGTGGAGCTGAAGCATTTTTAAATTTTACAGGCTAATCTTCTGAAAGTATTCAAAAGTTTCGGAAAGTTGTAATCTGAAAGTTGTTAACCGGGTTGGAAGCCCCGATGCCTTAGAGCTTGTTTGCGATGGGGCCACTTGGTCAAAAACGCAAACAAGCTCTAACCGATGAGCTTCATAGCACAAATTCTTTTAGTATGAAAAAACTTCTATTCCTCATTTTGCTCCTTTCAGTAGGCAAGCTGATTGCACAGCAAACCGACTACATTATTGACTTCAACGACTACAACGCCGGGAACCTGCACGGGCAGGACGGCTGGATTACCTTCAAGGAAACCCAGGGCAACAATGACTTTGAGGTTGGCGATATCGTGGGTAGCCTACCTTCGGCGGATGGTACCAAAGCCATTATTTTTAAGTACGGCGGGCCTGGCGTTGGCCGGGTCGGCACCCGCAAGCCCTCCCCCAATTTCGATTTTTCTTTTAAAAATGGTGGCTTACGCACTTTTGAATTCGACGTGCACGGCTGCTGGTGGGGGATTTGGGCCTGCTTGGGTTATGACAAAAACGGAAATGGAAAAATGACGCCCAACCAGGGCAATACCGAACCCGACGAAGGAGGCTTGATCGTCGCCTATGGGGGCTACAACTTTCCAGCTCAGTGCTACGTCCAGTTGCCTAACGGCAGCAAAATCAATTTTACCATCTTCAACGAAACGGTTGAGCGCTGGGCCAGGCTGCGCCTTACCCTCGACCTGGACGCCAACAACGGCGAAGGCGCTGTGACGATGGAAATGAAGCAGGACCTCGAAAGCGGCAACGACTGGCAGCCCATCAGCGAAGTGCAGGGCCTGAACATGCAACTGACCCCAGGCTCCGGCGATAAAAACGACCCCGAAGTGTGGGACGCCATCTCCTTCCAGGTGCAGGGCGCTACCGGAGGCTTTGACAACCTGTTGTTCTCCAAACCCAGCGCCTCTTTTCAGTACATCAGCTTCTCGTCTGTGCCCGACAAACTGACGACCGATCAGCCCTTTCCTCTGTCAGCAACTTCCAGCTCGGGGCTACCCGTGTCCTTCAGCATCGTCAGTGGCCCGGCTTCCGTCAATGGAAACACCGTGACGCTAACCGGCGAAAAAGGCTTTGTGACCGTCAGGGCCAGCCAGGCAGGCAACGGCGACTTTGACCCGGCCGCCGATGTGGACGTGACCTTCGAAGTGGTGGACCCTTCCGAATTCCCGCCCCTGACCGACCTGCGAACACCCGTGAACGAGGCCCTCGTGTCCGTGCCGGGTACGTTGAGCCCCATCCTGCTTGCAGCCTATGCCGAAGTAGAGCACGCCGATTTGCTCTCCGTGGAGAAAATAGATTTTATCATTGGCAACGAAACCATAACGGCTAAAAACTGGGGCAACGGATATTTCACCGCATGGTGGCAGCCACCTGCTTACCAGCAGTTTAACATGGAGGTCAAGGCCTTCAACAGCGAGGGGTTCAGCACCTCCAGCACCTCTGCCTTTGAAGTGGTCAATACAGCCCAGGACATCACAGCGACTACCTTTGACCATGCTCACCTGCTGCTGGGCAACGGCGTCAAAGACACCTTTTTTGTGCTGCCTGCCCACATGGGTGCCTATGACAAAATCATTGGAAAATTGAAGATTACCTGCCCGGGAGGCGGTTGTGACCCCTGGGACCGGATCTCAAGCATCAAGGTGAAGAGCCACCAAGGCACCTGGGTGGAACTCATCCGCTATATCACCCCCTACGGTGTTCCCTGCAACCACGAGATTGACTTGAGCGACTTCTTCCCCATTCTGCAGGGCAAAGTGCAGATGCGCTGCGAGCTGACCACCTTCGCCCAGGGCTTCGAGTACACCCTCGACCTGGAGTACAAAGCCGGCACCCCGGCTCATCGCTATGGAAAGGTGGACGTGCTGTGGAAAGGAACCTACGATTTTGGCAACATGGCCAACCTGCAGCCTGCAGAAGTTTTCAACATCACCTATCCGGCAAACGCTGTCGCCTCGACACTTAAACTCGTGTCAACGGGGCATGGCTGGGGCGAAAACAACACTGGAAACGCCGCTGAATTTCACGAAGATACCCACCACATTCGCATCAACGGACAGAATGCCTTTGACCAGCACAACTGGTGGAAGTGCAACCCTAATCCCGATGGCTGCTCGCCGCAGAACGGAACCTGGTACTACGACCGCGCAGGCTGGTGCCCTGGAACGATTGCCCAGTGGTTCGATTTCGACATGACACCCTACGTCAATCCGGCCAACTCAATCGAAGTGCGCTATATTTTTGACGAAGACTACAAAGACCTGTGTAGTGTCCACAACCCCAATTGCATTAGCGGTATCACATGCCCTAACTGCGAAGACAGCTCCAACCCCATCCTGGAGGTCTGGGCGAACCTGATCACCTTCTCCGACTCCCCCGTTGAAGACATCAACAGCGCCACCCAGGAGCCTCTGGCGGAAGAAGGAGCGGTTTTCGTCTCGCCAAACCCCTCCGAAGGGCATTTTAAGGTGCAGTTCAGGCGCTCCTTACCGCCAGCAGTTTGCCGGGTGTTCAATACGGCAGGGCAAACAGTTTTTTTGAAAAAATTACCCGCCCGCGAATGGGGCGACATGCTGGACCTTGATTTGTCAAACCTGCCCGCAGGGGTTTATTTCCTGAGCATTCACTCGGCAGAAGGAAGGGTGTTCAAAAAACTGTTAGTCCATTAGAGCTTGTAGGCGATTTGGCCACTTGGTCAAAAAACGGCTCTTTTTTATCTGATTTCACCTTTTTTCAGCTCCGTAGGGATGCTGCGCCACTTCAAAAAGCTAAAACCGGATAAAAAATTGCTCATTTTCAGATGCTGTTGGGGTTGGGCTGCCCGAGATAAAAAGACATCTTTTTAGCCCAGTAAGGAACGTGCCGGAAATAAGTTGGGTATTTCGGCGAGTGTATTTTGGGGGCTGGCAAGGCAGTGAAATAGGCGCATAGCCTTCGCTACGTAACTATTTCACTAACACAGCCAGCGCCCAAAAGACGCCGCCCAAATGCGTAAGTTATTTCCGACACGTTCCTTAGCTCCATCCCAACAGCATCTGTGCTCAAGCACCAAAACGCAAACAAGCTCTTAAAGCCGGTAAAGCAATCAGCCCTTGCTCCCAAAATACACTTTTCGACGCCACGCAGCCAGAAGGCTGATGAGTGTAAGTGCGGCCACTGTGTAGTAAACAAATGGCGGAATGGGGGCGGGGTCACCTGCTGCGTAGGAGTGAAGCCCCGACAGGTAGTAGTTCACACCGAAGTAAGTCATGACGATAGAAGCCAGTCCAAATAGGGTACTGACGTTGTAGGCATAGGAGCCCCTCATGCCCGGGATGAGGCGCATGTGAAGAATGAAGGAATAGAGGAGGATGGTAACGAGCGACCAGGTTTCCTTGGCATCCCAACCCCAGTAGCGGCCCCAAGATTCGTTGGCCCAGACACCGCCGATGTAGGTGCCAATGCTTATCATGACCAGCCCGCCGGTGAGGGTCATCTCGCTGATGCCGTCCATTTCTTTGATGATGCGATAGATATTTTTGCCGTTTTTCTGATTGGCAAAAATCATCAGCAGCAGGTTGATGACGCCGATGATTGCTCCCAGCATCAGGAAGCCGTAGCTGCCTGCTTCCAGCGAAACGTGCAGGGTCAGCCAGTAGGATTTTAGCACTGGCACCAGCGGAGTGATTTCAGGGTCGAGGAAGCTGAGGTGGGCGGACATCATAATGACAGAGGCCAGCACCCCTGTAGCTGCCAGGCCACCAAAAGACCTGCGCGTAAAAATCAGGCCGGCCAGTGTGGTCGTCCAGCCGATGTAAACCATGGACTCGTAGCCGTTGCTCCAGGGCGCCCGCTCAGAGACATACCAGCGCAGACCAAGCCCCAGGGTGTGCATCAAAAATGCCACTGCCAGCCCCCCCAGCGCTGCGTAGAAGGGCCACTTCAGATCGAGACCTGGCTTGAAGACATGGATAAACAGCAGAATTAGGAATACCAGCCCCAGCAGCCCGTACACGTTTCCAAGCCTGTTGAAAATGTCTGCTTTGTTCAGGAACAACTCTGCTTTCACCTGGCTTGAAGAGGGGAGTATGTCGCCCCCGTTTTTTTGCTGATACCGGGCCAGCTCCTCTATCAGGGTATTGGCCATTTCCCAGTCGCCGTTCTGCATCGCCAGTTGCACCGAGGGAACGTAGGCCCGGTAGAACTTCCGGCTGAAAGGCTCATCCGAGCTGACGGGATGCGGCTGGGGAACTTCATCCGCCGGGGACTGCCAGCTGTTGTTCTTGTCGCCCGGCAGAGGGAAGACGTTCATAAATGCCCCTGAAAAAACCATGTTGCAGATGTTGATCTTTTCATCCAGTCGCAGGATTTCCTTTTCAAAAGTCCCTCTGTCCCGCTGGGGCATATTGTAGGCAGCATTGACCTGGTCGCGCAGCAGGTAGTCGCCGTTTTTCGCAAACAAGTCCTTGTAGGCTACAAAATTCTCTGTCGTATTGAGTAGCTTTTTTAATTCTTCGCTCTTGCCGACTTTGATGATGGGGACGCCGTACCACTCCTTGGGCTGGATAGCCATGCCCAGAATAACCTGTTCGGAGCTAAGCCCGGATATGCTTTCTTTTCGGGACAGCTTGCGCAGCACCTCGTTGGTAAAAGTGTTCATGGGCTTCATCCGGCCGTTGAAGTCCTGTACCATTAGCCTTCCAAACATGGCGGCATGTGTTTCATCAATTTTCCTGGGGTTGGTTTCGCTGTGAGCGGGGATGGCAAAGCTCATTAAAAGCCCTACGAGGAAAACCGCCAGTGCTTTTTCTGCTTTTCTCATTTTTTCGACGTTAGTAGCCAGTTGCCTGAACCGGCTTTTTTTACTAAAAAATACGAGCACCATGCCGATTGTGAGCAGGGCATAGCCCAGGTAGGAAACCCAGGTACCCCAGAAGTCGTGGTTGATGCTGAGGTAAGTCCCTTGCTCGTCTTTGTCGTAGGAAGTTTGGAAGAGCCGATAGCCGTCGTAATTCAAAATGTTGTTCATGAAAATCCGGTGATCCCGTACCAGGTTGTGCCGGGGATCGGCCAGGGTCACTTCGCTGGCATAGGAGGATGCACTGTTGGTGCCCGGGTAGCGATCCATGATGAACTTGTTCAGTTTGACGGTAAAAGGAAGTTCCATGGCCTTTGCTCCGTAGGCAACAGCGATACTGCTGCTCCCGAATTCCGCTCCTTGTGGGTGGCCTTCAAGCCCTTCCGAACCCTCCACCAGCAGCTCCTGCTCTTGGCCCCCGAAGCGGATCTTCATGCGTAGGGCTCCCATGCTGCTGCTGTTCATTTTTGGGGAAGCAGAGCCTGTGACGACCCTGGCTTTTGGTTTAAAATCAGCGACTACAAAGCGTTGGAGAACGTTGGAATACATCCTGCGTGTCACCAGCGGATGAAGCGCCCCGGGCGATAGTGTATCCACCTTTTGAGTGGTCATCTCCATTTCGGTGTAAACCATGTTGGATTTGAAGAACAAGCTGTCGTTAAGGTATTGGATATTGAAAGCACGTGTGTCCTCAGTGTCGCTGAAGTTGAAAATGGTACTGCCGATTTTCAATTTTTCACCCTGCTTTAGGAAATGCTCCTGCCGCCCCTTAGGCCCCGTTACCACTATGCTCAGGAGAGGCTCGCCTTCGGGGTCTTCTTCTATACTTTCAACGGGGTTGGGCAAAAAGTCAAGTACTTCGACTTCCAGCTTGTCTCTGCCAAGCAGGTAAGACCGCTTCAACTTGTTGTTGCCGAGCGTGGCAAAGAGAACTTTTTCATCAAATGAATACAGCTGCCCCTCATGCATGGCCCGGAAGAGCAGATAGGTGTCGGATGACAAAAAAGAGTCTGCAGCCTCGCCTTCCCGGATGTGCATCATGCCTTCGTAGCCCCAGTAGCGGGTGATGGCGGCACCCAGCAAAATGACGATGATGGAGGCGTGAAACAAGAGGGTCGCCCATTTTTTCATCTGAATGAGGCGGTAGCGGAAAATATTGACGATGATTGAAATGCCGAACAGCACGAGCAACAACTCAAACCACCAGGCTTTGAAGATTACCTTCTGCGCAGAGCTTGTACCGTAGTCGTTTTCGATGAAAGTGGCGATGGCGATGGCAACCGCAAAGAGCAGCATGTAAAGTCCTGCTGCACGGGTTGAAAAGAGAGAATCATTTACCTTTTTGAGCCACTTGCCCACAGAGGCTTTCGCATTTTGAATATCCATTTTAAACTGAAATAAGGAAAATCCGATAAGTTTTCAGCTGCTTTTAAGCCCGAAAACGGAATCGAAAATTGTTAACACTCAAAACTTACAGCGCCGGTAAGGCCGAGTTTCCCTTTTAAAACAAGGCCTCAACGACATAGCAAACCTATGGGTGCAGCACTACAGGCAAGATGATAAAACTCACCTTTTTTTTGGTAATTCGTCACTCATGGAATTTAGAGCTTGTTTGCGATTTGGTGCTTGGGCAGAGATGCTGTTAGACTTTTTAACTAAAACAGGTTAAAACAGTCCTGAAGTGCAGGCATTTTGTTTTTATAAAATGCAGCTCCCCTCGGCTACAGACCTGGAAAGCAGTGCAAAATACGGGGTGCTTTTTTCTATGTTCTCTTACATTCGTGCCCCATAATGGCTGGAGTCTGACTCAGCAGCCACGGTGAGTACTGTAATCTTATGTTAAAAGTCCTGAAAATTCTGCGGGAAGCATTTACCGGAGAGGAGCGTGAGTACACCTCGGGCAGTATCAACCGGGCAATCGCCTTGTTGAGCATTCCGATGGTGCTGGAAATGTTGATGGAAGGAGTTTTTGCCCTGGTGGATGCCTACTGGGTCTCGAAAATCAGCGTGGATGCCGTGGCCACTGTGGGCCTGACGGAGACCACCCTGACGCTTGTGTACGCCTTGTCAGCGGGGATGAGTACGGCTGCAACAGCGATGGTCGCCCGCCGCATTGGCGAACACAACCCGGAGGGTGCAGCGAATGCCGCCGTTCAGTCCACCCTGCTGGCCATTGGCGTTTCGCTGCTCGTCGGCATCCCGGGATTTGTTTTTGCAGAAGACATCCTGCGACTGATGGGAGCTGGAGAAGACCTGATTGCCCGGTGTTCGGGCTACACTAAAATCATGTTTGGCAGCAACGTCGTCATTCTCCTTCTATTTCTGTTCAACGCCGTGCTGCGGGGAGCCGGCAACGCCGCTTATGCCATGTGGGTGCTCGTCATTTCCAATGGCTTCAACCTGGTGCTTGACCCCATGTTGATCTTTGGTTGGGGGCCTTTTCCCGAAATGGGTATTCAGGGAGCAGCTTGGGCCACGCTGACAGGCAGGAGTATCGGGGTGGCTATCCAGTTGTACCTTTTGTTAAAGGGCGTTGGACTGGTGAAAATTGCCCGGCGGCATCTGATGCTCACCTGGCGAACTATGCTGCGGCTGCTGGAAATTGCCGCAGGTGGTGCAGGGCAGTATATCATCACCTCTGCGAGCTGGATTTTCCTCATGCGCATTGTGTCTGAATTCGGCAGCGAGGCCGTCGCTGGCTACACCATTGCCATCCGCATCATCGTTTTCACCTTTCTGCCCATCATTGGCCTGGGCAATGCGGCATCCACCCTGGTAGGGCAGAACCTCGGCGCTCGGCAGCCGGAGCGGGCAGCAGCCTCTGCCTGGCGAACGGCACACCTGACCATGCTGCTTCTGCTGCTCATTTCCATCGGGCTACTGATTGGTGCCCCCTGGCTGCTGCCGGTGTTCAGCCAAGACCACGAAGTCTTCCGCATCGGCGTGTTGTCGCTGCGGATTCTGTCAACGGATTATTTTATGCTGGCCTACGTCATAGTGCTGAGCCATTCCTTCAATGGGGCGGGCGACACCCGCACGCCGACAACCGTCAATTTAGTCTTTTACTGGTTGTTGCAAATTCCCCTGGCCTACCTCCTGGCTTTTGGGCTGGAGTGGGAAGTAGCGGGCGCCTGCTGGGCAGTCGTCATTTCGGAGGTGCTGGCCGCTGTAGTGATGATCCTGCTGTTTAAGCGGGGCCGCTGGAAGCTGGCGAAAGTCTGAGCGCATCTCGGCTCAAGTACTCCAACCTCGCCATGCTCTGAGCAGTACCCTACAGCTCTTTGGTCAGCCCGGCGAGGAGGAACCAAGAGTCAATACCCTTGTTGGGCTGCTTGAAGTTCGCATTGGAAATGTGCCGGAAGCGACATTTGAGGTCTAAGCTCAGGCCGGAGTTGCCCAGGCGTCGGTGCATGCCCGCGGTGAAGTTGTCCGAGAAAATGAAGCCTTTGGCTTGTTGCTTAGTTGTTGCGGTGATGAAATGAGGCCCTGAGCCAATGGCTGCCGTGAGGCTGCTGTTTTCCGACAAGTGCAGGCGGTATTCGAGACCCAGATTGGCGCCAAATTCAAACTCCCCTTTGGCTTTGGGTGAAAAATGCACCCAGACCAACTGTGGCTCCAGGTAAACGAACAGGTCATTTTTTTTGCCTTTCAACAGGTCGGCAAAATTGTAGTAAAACAAAAGCTGGAAGGGCTTGTACTTCCGGCCTTCGGCGAGCTTTTCGTGAATGATGGGTATGCCCAGATGTACCCCGACCGACTTTTTTACCTGGGCCGGAGCAGCGAAAAATCCAAAGCACAGTAAAATGGCGATGAGCAGACGCATGGAAATGATATTTACCGTCAAAGAAAACAAGAGTTTCGAATTGCCTGCTAATTTTACCCTGTGGCTGTTTACCTTGCCAGCCCATCAAATTGGAAAGTGAGGAAAAAAAAAGAGGAAACACTCGCCTTTTTTTGCCTCCTTCTGCAGGGCGGAATCAGCTTAGGAACGTGCCGGAACTAAGTTGGGTATTTCGGCGAGTGTATTTTGGGGGCTGGCAAGGCAGTGAAATAGGCGCATAGCCTTAGCTACGTAACTATTTCACTAACAAAGCCAGCCAAAAGACGCCGCCCAAATGCGTAAGTTATTTCCGACACGTTCCTTAGACAGCGCAGGATATCAAAGCCGGGCGCTTGTCGGTTGCGGTGTAATTTTTGAAACAAACCCCTGCAGAAACGTTGAAAAACTTTGTTTTTATGCAATTATTCTGGTTTGCCGTAGCCATTGCTGCTTATTTTGCGGTGCATAGCCTGCTTGCTGCGGAGGGCGTAAAGGCAAAATTGTCCAGGCTGCTTCCCGTGCGGGTTTACCGCCTGTTCTTCAATGTGTTTTCCATACTCGCTTTGGCACCGTTGGTGTTTTTTTATTTAAAAATGGAAAAGCAGCTTTTGCTGACTCCTTCCCCCTGGTTGTGGGGTACGGGCGGGTTGCTTGCAGTAGGTGCCGGCCTGTGGCTGCTGAAGTCTCTGCTGGGCTATGACCTGGCAGAATTTTCGGGCCTCTACCAGTGGAAGCACAGCCGGCAGCCCACTCACACCCTCCTTCGAATTACCGGCCTGAACGCTATTGTCCGGCATCCGCTGTACTTCGGCACGCTGTTGCTCGCCTGGAGCTTTTTCCTTCTTTGGCCGACAGATGCCGTGCTGATTATAGCACTGGTCATTTCGATTTACATCTTTGTGGGCACCTGGCTTGAAGAACGAAAGCTCACGCAGCAATTTGGCGAAGCCTACCGTTCCTATCGGCGGGAGGTGCCCATGCTCTTCCCCTTTGGGCGCAGGCACAGGAGCTGAATCTGCCGTCCAAAACGAAGAACCAAGGACATGAAAACAAGCTCTCACAAACAAACGCTTAACCCTCATCATCCTGAAAGGAAATAAACATGAAGCAAATCCTGACAACTTTCCTCCTGGCCTTCTCCCTGACCCTGGCTGCACAAACAGATACGACTATTTATAAAATAGTGGAAGAAATGCCCCGCTTCCCGGGTTGCGAAGAGCTTGATACGACCTTGGAAGCCAAGAGCCAATGCGCCCAAACGGCGCTGCTGCTCTTTTTTAACAGAAATATCGTCTATCCCCTGCAAGCCCGGGAACAAGAACTCGAAGGCACGGTGGTGGTGAGTATGGTCGTTGAACCCGATGGCTATGTCTCCAACCCGGCTATCATCAAGGATATCGGCGGCGGCTGTGGCGAAGAAGCCCTGCGGGTCATCAGCGGCATGAACCAGGCTTTGAAAAACGTGGAGCTGGCCTGGACACCAGGGAAAAACAAGGGCAAAGCCGTCCGCACCCAGATCACCGTCCCCATTCGCTTCAAACTCCAGGAGCCGCCGGACTTCGTGATCCTCAATTACAGAGATACCGTTTACGTGGAGCTGGATGATTCGCTCACCTACGCAGGTGGAGAGACTGCTCTCAACCAGTGGCTCAGGGAGCACTTGCATTATCCCGCTGCCTATCGCGATAGTTGCAAGATAGGCAACATGGACATGACGCTGCTCGTCCGGCCGGATGGCCTGGTCAAGGTGCTTGACCTGGCCGACTACTGGAACCTGGGCAACGAATTTCGCTGGGAAGCTATCAAAACTGCGACAGCCACCTCTTGGGGGCCTTGGTCCTTTGCCGCCCGCAATGGCCGGAAGGTGCCCGCTGCTTACGACCTGACCGTGCACTTCTTGCCGCAGGCAGCCGCCTGCAAACAGATGGTCTCGAAATTTGAACAAGCAAATTCTCTGGCCTACGAAGGCAGCAACCTTTTTAACGAAGGAAAACAGGAACAAGGCCTGGCTAAACTGAATGAGGCGCTGGCCTTGTTCCCCGATAATGCCAACTTCCTCTACCTGCGCGGGCAAGCCTACATGAACTTGAACCGCCTGGACGAAGCCTGTGCTGATTTCAAAAAAGTACAGTCCAGCGTGGCGATTGACATGGTGAGCCAGTTGATTCCGATGATCTGCAAGTAGAGGTGCGGGAAGACCCAGAGGGGACTTTTTGGGGTATTTCTTTCTTCTGTTCTTCAAAAGAAAAGTGCACTTCCCTTCGTTGAATAACCCGCTATCTTTTTTCAACAAAAACCTTTGTAAAATGTACATCCGGCTATCCCTGACCGTACTTATTTCTTGTTTTTTTATTTTAAAAACCACGGCCCAGACCGACAGCCTGCCTCCAGACTTTACGATTAAAGGCGTGGCCATTGGCATCAGCGCTCCTGATTTGATTGACCAAATGATGGTCACCATGCCCGGCATCGGCAAGAACGCCCGAACGATGGTCAATGAGCAGTCTGTCAAACCCTACATCATGCCGCCGAGGCAGGCAACCCAACCTGGAGCCATCACGAGCTACACCATTTCGGCCTGCCTGGAGTTCTACGCTAATTTTCGGAAAAACTATAAGGTGAATTTAAGCCCTGACTTTATCGCTCTCAGCTTGCTCAAAGAGGGCAACCTCGACATGAAGAACTCCCTCCGCTTCCTCGTCACCGATGGAACGGTGAGTGCCGACATCATGCCATACGATTCACCTGTGATCCCCCGCAGCTCAGGCGCAGCTGATAAGTACCGCATTACCAATTACCTGCAGGTATTCCGAGAGTCGCACCGGGAGCGCCAGAAGGTGTTTGAGGTGCAGAAAGCACTTATGCGAGGCAACCCTGTCATCGTGGAATTGAAGGTGCCCAAGGACTTTGCAGGCCTGCGGGATACTCGTTTTTGGACGGCTATCGGCAAGGACAAGGAGAGTCAGATCATGCCTTTCCTGGTGGTGAGCTACAACCTGGAACTGGAATCTTTCGAAGTGTTGAGCGCCTGGGGGCCTGATTGGGCAAGCAATGGCTACCTTTGGATTGACTTTGAAGATTTTGGCAAAATGGCCCAGAATGGCTACGTAATGGTGCCGGCTGCCCAATGAGCCAGGCGTAGATTTGACTTGGTGCGCCAATTTTATCGCATTTATTTTACAGGCTATAAAACCCATATGACTATGAAAAATTTCAGCCTTCCTTTTATTCTGCTGGCATTCCTGGTAAAAATCGCCGGTGCACAACCTGCAAAAGCAGAGCTTGAAACTCTGCTCTTTGACCTCCCCGATATTTCATTTAAAAAAATAAATACCCCAGAGGGTTTTGAAGCTGCCTACGAGCTGAAAGTCCGCCAGCCACTTGACCACGCTCATCCGGAGAAAGGTTTTTTCTACCAGCGGGTTTTCCTCTCTCACAGAAGCTTTGACAAGCCGGTCGTCATCTGTACCGAAGGCTACCAACGCCCCCGCAACCTCATCTATGAACTGACAACACTGATAGGAGCCAACCAAGTGGACGTAGAACACCGATACTTCGGAGAGAGTATGCCTGAGGTAATTGATTATCAATACCTTAACTTAGAGCAAGCCACCGCCGACCTGCACCATATCAACCAACTGCTGCGGCAGATCTACACCGGAAAATGGATTAGCACAGGCATTAGCAAAGGCGGCCAGACGACCATCTACTATCGCTATTTTTACCCCAACGACGTGGATATCAGCGTGCCCTATGTCGCTCCACTGAATCTCGAACTCGAAGAATCCCGCATCTTTACCTTCCTGGACACGGTGGGCACGAAGGAGTGCAGGGATCAACTTAAATCCGTGCAGTTCCGCCTACTGAAAAACCGGCAGGAGTCCCTGATGAAACTCCACTGGTTTTCTAAAGGTGCCGGCCTGAAGTTTACCTACCTCAGCCCCGAGCAGGCATTCGAGTACGCCGTGCTCGAATACCCTTTCGCCTTCTGGCAATGGGGTGGCGACTGCTCAAAAATTCCCGGCGCAAAGGCTCCGCTTGACAGCGTGCTAAGCCACTTCTTGGCAGTGTCAGGCCTTGACTTTTTTTCGGACAAAAGCATGGAGGATTACGCTTCTCACTACTACCAGGCTGGGACAGAGATGGGCTACTATGGCTACAAAACGGATGATTTTAAAGGCCTACTGAAGGCTTTGCCGATGAGGCCCTATCCCAGTGCGGTCTTTATGCCTAATAAAATGCCCACGACCTTCGATGGAGAGCTGCCGCACAAGGCCGCCCGCTGGGTGGAGAACCACGGCAACAACTTCATCTACATCAATGGCGACTCCGACACCTGGTCGGCAACTGCTGTACGGCCTTCGGGCAAAACCAATTCCGTCTGGTTTTTTATGCCGAAAACTGATCATCGCATGGCGCGCATCAAAAACATGTCGAAACAGGATAAGCAAAAACTGACCTCTACGCTGGAAGAATGGCTGGGCATGGAGCCGGGGAGCCTGAGCGAGTAGGGGAGCACCAGCGCAGGGCGCAAGCCCGCTTCATAAGAGCTTGTTTGCGTTTTGGTGCTTTAGCAGAGATGCTGTTGGGATTGAGCTTACCCGGCTAAGTCCAACAGCTTTTAAAAGTTTTGCTCGTAGAAATCAACGATGCGCTCGTCCACGAGAATGTCCCGGGGCAGGAGTTTTTGTTTCAAAACGATTCCCTCCAGGCTGCGGCAGCGACTCAGTGCTACGTAGGTCTGCCCGAACTCAAAAGCGCCCTTGTCCATGTCAATAATCACTTTGTCGAAGGTTTTGCCCTGAGATTTGTGAATGGTGACGGCCCAGGCCAGTTTTAGCGGGTATTGCTCGAAGGTGCCGACCACCTCAGTTTCTATATTATCGGGTTTCCCTTTGGGGAGTTTGTAGCGGATAACCTCCCAGAGCATGGGGGAGACCTTAATCTCGCCAGGGCTGCCGGGTTCGTCAGAGAAGACTTTGACGAAGTCCTCGCCCAAATCAACTACTTTGCCGATGGTTCCGTTCACGAAATTGCGGTCGGGGTCATTTTTTAAAAACATGACCTGTGCCCCTATTTTCAGGTGCAGCCTTCTTTCCGTGGGGAAGAGCTTGGGGTCGAAGTCGCCGGTGATGTTGGCATCGAAGGTGAACAAGGGGGTCTCCAGATTGGCCAGCTCTCTCTGGTTGATGAGATTTACCTTGGCGTTGCGGGGAGACAGGGTGATGAAGGACTGCGTTGATGTGAAGCCGGGCAGGTAGCGCTGGTTGAGGTCATCGAGGTCTTCCCAGTCGAACTGGTTGACCCGCAAGGCGTCGAGTAGGCGCAGGAAGTGGCGGTTTTCCTGGCGATACACTTTGCGCAGTTCCAGTTTTTCCATGTCCGTTTGCTGCATGACCTTCGAGGAAAAGAAGTAGGGTGTCTCGTACAGCGTTTTAAACAAATACCGCTCTTCGTCTGTGGCGATGATGGGAGGGAGCTGGAACAGGTCGCCGATGAGGATTACCTGCAACCCCCCGAAAGGCAGGGAGGTTTCCAGATTGAGGCGCAGCGAGCGATCGATAGCATCGAGCAGGTCGGCGCGCACCATGCTGATCTCGTCAATTACGAGGGTGTCTACTTTTTTTAACAACTTGAGGGAGGGAGATTTTTTGATCTCTTTGGCGGTGATAAACCGGGGCGGGAAGCCAAAAAAGGAGTGAATGGTCTGGCCTTTGACGTTCAGCGCTGCAATGCCCGTGGGAGCCAGCACCACGATGTTTTTGCGCGTGGTACTGCGGAAAAGCTGGAGTAGCGTGGATTTGCCGGTGCCTGCCTTCCCCGTGATGAATATGTTACGGGTGGTTTTCTCCAGTACGTCCAATGTCTGGTTGAATTCCGCAGTAAGCTCCAATGGTTTTATATTGAGAGACATAGGAAACGGCGCTGATTCCGGCGAAGATAATAAATGAAGTGCTGTGGAGAAATTCTTTTTCCTCTGCTGGCATGGCCCCTTTACCCGAGACTGCGCCCAGCAGTTCTTTTTTTGCCCCCTCTTGTGCTGTCTGATTGATATTCCTCAATTTTGCCATCGAATTTAATCAACTGATTCTGTACGAAACCCGATGCCTCTTATCCGACAATCTTCCTACCGCCGTTCCAGGCTGCTGCCCAACGGTCATTTTGAAACTATCTACCCCGCTGTTTTCCGAAAGGTGAAAGGCGCAGTCTATGAAAGGGAGCGATTCACGACTTCTGACGGAGACTTCCTCGACCTCGACTGGATGGAAGGGAGCAACCGCCGGCTGCTCGTCCTCACGCATGGATTGGAGGGCAGCACCGACAGGCACTACATGCAGGGCATGGCCCGCATTTTTTTTAAAAATAAATGGGATGTGCTGGCCTGGAATTGCCGCTCGTGCAGCGGAGAGATAAACCGCTCGCAGCGAATGTACCACCACGGGGAAATCAGCGACCTCGGCGAGGTCATTCAACATGCGCAGGACACAAAGAATTACGAAACTGCCGTCCTCATCGGCTTTAGCATGGGAGGCAATATCAGCATGAAATACCTCGGCGTGCATGGCCGGGAGAAGCTCGGCTTGGTAAAGGCCTGTGTGGCTTTCTCTTCCCCAACGGACATAGAGGCCGGGGCCAACATCCTCGACCTGCCTTCTAATGCGATTTACCGCAGGCGCTTCCTGCGCCTCCTGAAGGTCAAAATGGAGAAAAAAAACGAGCAGTACCCCGGCGTGGTGAACCTGGATAACTTTCAGAAAATTAAAACCTGGCAGGATTTTGACGAGTACTTTTCCGCTCCACTCAACGGCTTTCGAGATGCAGCAGAATTTTATAAACAAGCCTCTGCCAAAAACTTCATGGAAGGGATTGCTGTTCCTACCTTGCTCGTTCAAGCACAGAACGACCCCATCCTGCCGCCGGAGTGCTACCCCTGGGAATTATGCAAAAACCACCCACATATTTTCCTTGAAACACCCAAACACGGCGGGCATGTGGGCTTCTGGCACCCAGGCAGAGAATTTGCCTGGTCGGAAGTGCGTGCTTTGGAATTTGTAAACAGCATTTTCAAAAAATGAAAATCAGCCTCCTGACGATAGCGTTGCTGCTGGTGGCAGCCATCCTCGGCGCCCAGGCGCTGCCCATCGCCATTGATAGCCAATTTGACGACTGGTCAGCTACGACATATTTCACCGATACACCAGGTGATGACAACGACCTGGACCTACTCCAATTTGACGTAGCCAACGACGAAAACTTCCTCTTCCTGCGCCTGACCCTCGCAAAGGAAATTATCCTGACCAACGACAACGACCTCTCCCTCTTCCTCGACACTGACAGCAACCCCCTGACCGGGAAAATGGTGAACGGTATCGGCGCAGAACTGGAACTCAATTTCGGAGAGCGCAAAAGCCGGTTTTACTACGCCAACTCCAGCTCTTTCTCCAACCTGAACAGCCTGAAGTTTCACCACCAGCCGACCTTGAGCAGCAAGGTCTTTGAAATAGCACTCAGCAGACAGACCGTGATTTCGGGAGTTCCGCTCTTCACCGGAAATGCAATCCGCATCTTTTTCCGAAATGGCTCCACAGGTGACATGATGCCGGATGAGGGCCTTGTTTTTACCTACAATTTTGACAATACCGCAACGCTGCCCTTCCAGCCTGTTGATTTACAAAAAGACAAACCCCAGGCAATCCGCCTGCTGACCTGGAATACCCTGCAGGACGGCCTGGCCGACTTCACCCGCAGGGAGCATTTCAAAAGGGTGATAAGCGTTCTGCAGCCCGACCTCATTACCTTCAACGAGTGCTGGAACGTGACGGCAGGTATGGCAGCTACGCTTTTGAACGAGGCACTGCCCTTGGCTGATTTCCAAAGTTGGAACGCTGTTAAACTCGATGCAGGCAACATCACGGTCAGCCGCTTCCCCATTTTGCAAAACTGGCTGGTGCACCCCGGTAGCCGCCTCACCGCCTCGCTGATTGACCTGCCCGGCGACACTTTCCAAACCGACCTGCTACTTATCAACGGCCACCTGAAATGCTGTGATGACGGCAACAGTACCCGGCAGCTGGAAGCCGATGCCTTTGCTGCTTTTATCCTGGATGCCAAGACGCCTGGCGGTGCTATCACCTTGCCTGAAGGAACCCCCTTCGTGCTGTCGGGCGACCTCAACCTCGTGGGCTGGCAACAACAACTGACTACCCTGCTGACCGGCGATATCGTCAACACGGGAGTCTTCGGACCCGGTGGTGCACTCGACTGGGATGGCTCCAGCCTGCTCGATGTAATTGCGTTGCAAGCCGATCGGCGCATGGCCCACACCTGGTACTCCAATTCCAGTAGCTATCCGCCTTCCCGCCTGGACTATCACATTTGCTCAAGCAGTGTAATGCAGGTGGACAAGGCGTTCAGCTTGCAAACGGAAATCATGCCACCCGGGCGCCTCGCCCAATACGGCCTTGAGGCCAACGATACGCATTCCGCCTCCGACCACCTGCCCAGGGTAACCGATTTCCTCCTGAATCAGAGCGTGGCAACTGCCGGGCGAAGCCGGACCAATCCCCGCCTTGAAGTTTTCCCCAATCCCGCAATGGATGAATTGCAGATCCGCTTTGCCACGGAGCATGCTTTGCCGCTGCAGTGTCGCCTCCTGCAAGCAGACGGCCGGGTCGTTTGCTCCTGGCAGCAGGACGGGAAGGCCGGCCTGCAGGAGCGAAAACTGGCATTAGGCAATTTGCCGCCAGGAGTTTATTTTTTAAATATTCAAACGGAGAAGGGAAGCATCGTGAAAAAGGTGGTAAAGCAGTAGCCTGCATTTGTTAGGCGGCCATGCACCCGTGTTGTAGCCTGGCCGGCTTCCAGGCCTCCACTCACCCTAAGAGCAGATTATTGCTGGCACCTTCCTGAAAACGGCAGCGCCGGACTCAATTCAGTTTTCTCGCACCAGGGTCCGCAAAGTCAGATACCCAATTCCCAGCATGCCCGCCATTACGACAGCTAACCCCAGCGTGCCGAGATAGGCCGATGGGTTGACCACAACCGCAGCAGCATCCCAGAAAAGTTGATATGGCTCCCGGAGCAGATCCCAAGTGTTCCAACGCTGATAACGTCCCAGGTACACGCCAAAGGCTCCTAGCCCGATTGCTACCCAGACTAATAAGTTAACCCATTTTTTGGCCAGCCTTTTTTCCAAAAACCTTTGAACCTCTATCAGGGATAGATAGCCGAGGAGCAACCCTGTCCAGGCAAAAGAAAAGAACATCATCACGTCGTACCATATCGGAATGCCGTACCAGTAGTGCACATGCAGCAGGTCGGTAACGAGGTAGGGCGCATTGGGAAAGAATACTAACCAGATGAGCAGCATGGGCGGGGCGAGGTATTTTTTGACGGGCAGTTTTTCTAAAAAAACAGCGATGAGGTAGGGCACCCAGGCCAGGAAGAGGTTCCAGATCAGGAACATAAAGGACTTGCCCCGTGCGTTGGCAATGGCTCTCACGCTGTTGAGTTCCGAGAAATCAAAACCCGTGTAAAACATCCGGTAGCCGACCATGGAGACGTTAAAAAGACTTGCCAGAAGAAGCAGGCAAAACAGGTGGTACTGCTTTTTCGAGCTGAATAATTGTTCAAATGACTGATTCATAATGGACAATGGTTAATGGATACTGGCGCAATTGAGTGTTTTTGGGGGAAGATACGCTGCCCCGATGATGTTTTCTCATGCTGGCAGCAAAGCACAAAACAGACTTTTTGGCTTTTTGAACAAAAGAGGTTTTCAGAAAAGTTTAAACTATATCCATCCATTTGCATTGTGTGTTGGCGTGGGTTTTTAATCTTTTTTCGCAACTACTCAGCAGGAGACTGTGTCAAAAGGTCAGAGGCAGTGGTAGCCACCAAATAACCTTATCAAAAAAGGGGGTGTTTTCCTTGAAATTTCTTTAAAATTTCAAGCTATCCCTCTAAGAGCTTGTTTGCGATTTTGAGCCAAGTAACTGAATCACAAATAAGCTCTAAAGAATTCTATTCGCCTCCAAAGGGGGCGGTTTGACTTGTAAGGCAGGCTCGGATTGCGGGAGGAGGAAGAAAAAATGAGGTTTTGCTCCCTCCTCCCGCACCCTCCTGGATAGTTACCTTTTTTCATGGAATATCAAGAGGCAAAAGAAAAATTTCTGCAAGCCTGGGGCACGATGGGCAGCGATTGGGGCATCAGCCGCACGATGGCTCAGATTCACGCCTTGTTGCTCATTTCTCCCGAAGCGCTTTGCGTTAAAGACATCATGGAGGAGTTGAAAATATCCGTTGGCAATGCGAACATGAACCTGCGGGCGCTCATGGAATGGGGTCTGGTTTACAAGGAATTGAGGTCGGGTGAGCGGAAGGAGTTTTTTGTCGCTGAAAAAGATATTTGGGAGGTAGTTAAAAAGATTATCGTCAACCGCAAGCGCAGAGAACTCGAACCCGTCATAAAAGTCCTGGATGAAGTAACGGCAGTGCAAGGCGACTCGCCCGAAGTCGCCGAATTTTCCAGAAACATCCGGCAGGTGCGGCTTTTCACGAACAAAGCAGACGCCCTCCTCGAAACCATCCTCAAAGCCGACTCCGAGTGGTTCGTGAAGTCTTTTTTAAAAATGTTGAAATAGAAGTCCGGTGCCCTTCAACAAATTTGGCCATCGGCACCCCCGGAGTGCCACGCGTCCCCTCAATGTCCCAGATAATCCATGATTTGCTCGGCCAACTCCATGCCGATAGCAGACTGTGCTTCCTGGGTGGAGCCACCGATATGAGGAGAAACAGAGATGTTAGGGTGGTTCAGCAATTCCTTTTTCGGATTGGGTTCGCCAATAAATACGTCGAGACCAGCGCCTGCGACTTTGCCGCTTGCGAGTGCGGCCAGCAGGGCCTCCTCGTCGAGGATACCGCCCCGGGCGGTATTGATGATAAAAACCCCCTCCTTCATTTTGTCAAATTCCTTTGTGCTGATGAGTACGCCCTTGCCGCCGGGCACGTGCAGGGTGATAAAGTCAGATTTATGGAGTACCTCTTCCCAGGAGGTCGTTTCAATGCGCACGGCGAGGCTGATGTCTGCGCTTTTGAAAACGTTAATGTCAATTTCAGCCTCCTGCACCACGGGGTCGGTGGCGAGGATGTTCATTCCCAGTCCAATACCCATGCGGGCGACGGTTTGTCCGATGCGTCCAAAGCCGATGATGCCTAAGGTTTTGCGGCGCAATTGAATACCGTTGGCATAGGCTTTTTTCAACTGGTTGAAATCGCCTTCTGCCATGTTCCGATTTGCCTGGTTGACCATGCGGGCCAGGTTAAAAATATGGGTAAATACCAGCTCTGCCACGGCTCTGGAGGATGCTTTGGGCGTGTTGAAGACGCGGATGCCTTTGCTATGGGCGTAGTCCACGTCAATGTTGTCAATGCCTACCCCTCCTCGTGCGATGACTTTCAGATTGGGGCAGACGTCAATAAGCTCCTTGCGGACTTTGGTAGCGCTGCGAATGATGATGACGTCGTAGGCTGGTAGGACCTTGGGTAGTTCTTCCTGCGGAACTCTTTGGGTGTCCACTTCGTAGCCGGCCTCTTCAAGCAATAATTTGCCGTCGGGATGGATGCCGTCGTTGACGAGAATTTTAATCATGTTTTAAATTTTTTGCCAGTGTTAAACCAGGGAAGTCGCAAGGAGTTTTCAGCGGAAACCTCTCATAGCGGTGTGTCTAATGCACTGCAAATAAAGCTATTTTTAAAAAAGAAAAGCCACAGAGAAGTATAGATTTACCCCTGTTTTGCCGATGTTTGGAATAGAAAAAATTCTGCATACCTCTAATTTGCAAAAGGTTCGGGTAGTTTGTTTTTTTTATAAAGCAATTAATTTCGTTCAACATCCAAAAACCGCACTTTTCGCCAAGCTTTTTACCTATGAAAAAAACTATTGCAATCGCGCTCTTTCTACTCTATTTTGGATCTTTGGCGGCGCAAACCGGCACCCAACGGGCTGTCCTCTCTTTTGGCAGCCTTTCGTTGCAGCAGGTTGCACTTACAGAAGCGGAGGGGCAGGTGATCTGCCAGGCAAGTATCCAGGGTGAAATTCCATTTCAAAAAATAGGGCCTTTCATCGCATGCTCCGTTGTGTGGTATGCCAGTGCTTGGGAGGAAAATGCCGATGAGTTGGCCGCCTTTTTCCAGGATGAAAAGGGACAAACCACTGTGCTAAATCTCACCTCCGACCCTCACGCCAACCCCCTGCCGGGCCGCTACATCAGCAGGCTTCAGTTTTTGGAAAATGGAGAGCGAAAATTTCAGATTTCTTTTCGGGGGAGGAGTAAGGTTGAAAAAATAGAGATCCACTTTTTTGATCCGGGCAACACTCCAGGTGCTTTTCCCCCTGACGGGGTTTTTTATGAAAAAAATCTTGAGGAAAACTCTGCCCGCACTCCGCTCAACATGCGCTCGGACTGCTCCTGCCCCCTGCCGGATTATCAAAACCGGGCAGACTGGTGCCCTGATGGCGATTGCCAGCCCGTGTCCACCCCTTCGCCCACAACCGTCACTCACCTGATTGTCCACCACGCAGCAGGGACTAACGTCGCCACCGACTGGGCAGCCGTGGTGCGGTCTTACTGGGATTTCCACGTCCATGTCAACGGCTGGAACGACATTGGCTACAACTGGCTGATTGATCCCAACGGAGTCTTGTACGAGGGGCGGGGCAACGACATCCTGGGCGCCCACTTCTGCGGGAAGAACGGCGGCACGATGGGCGTGTGCATGCTGGGCGATTACACGGCCATTCAGCCAACGAACCTGGCCCTGAAAGCCCTGTCGAAACTGCTGGCCTGGAAATGCTGCGACAGGGACCTCGAGCCGCTGGATTCTGCTTACCACAGCAGCTCGGGGCTGGTGCTGCCGAGAATCTCCGGCCACCGGGATGGCTGCTCAACGTCCTGCCCCGGCGACGCCTTTTATCCCACCCTGCCCGTGCTGCGCACCAGCGTTTGGGCCTACACAAACAACGGCTGCGAATTTCCTCAGCTTGAGGCTCCCTCGTTGCTCGCTGTCCACGAAGTGTCTTTCAACAGAGTGAACCTTAGCTGGCAAGATAATTCGGACTATGAAGGAGGCTACCTGCTGGAGCGCTCTGTGGATTCTAACGACAATTTCACTGCCCTGGTGCTCCTGCCTCCCAATTCGGCAAGCTACTCCGATTTGTCCGTAGCACCTGCTACCGGCTATTTTTACCGGGTGAAAGCTTTTGACATAGCCTCTTCTTCCCCTTACAGCAACGAGGTGTTCGCCCTGACGGACGAAGTGTCGGGCAGCAGTTCTGCTCCCACAAAGGAAGAGGCATTCCGGCTCTTCCCCAACCCCACAAGCGGGCACTTTACCATAAGCATCGAAAACAAAGAGCCTGGCAAGGTGGAAGTCAGGATTTTTGATGCCTTGAACAGACTGGTGCACAACTCGTCTGCCCAAAAAGCTAACGCTCCCTTTTCCATGGATGTAGATATCAGCAGCCTGCCTCCAGGAGTGTTCTGGGTGAGTGTCCTGCAATCGAAAAGAGCGAAAACGATAAGGGTGGTGAAGGGGAAATTGTTTTAGGAAGGAGGGATGTGCTGCTCTGAAAAAACTTTACAGCTTCTGAGTTGCTCATCCACAACCCTCCTCCCTGAAAAAAACAGTCAATACCCTGCATTCTGCACCAGTTTCCCGCCGCTGAGGTCAATTTCTGATTGAGGGAGCGGCAGCAGTTCGTGTTTGCCGGTGGTGAAAGCCGTTTTGCCGGCGGCCTGCATAGCATCGGCGGCACGTCCCCAGCGCAAGAGGTCGAACCAACGGTGTTGTTCCATGGCCAATTCCACCCGTCGTTCGTGGTAGATGATGTTGCGGAGTTCAGACTGGTCTGTCGTGGTGATTTCGGGCAGGATAAAGTTGTTGCTGCCCCTGGCGCGTTTGCGGATCATTTCTAAATAGGGGAGCGCCTCGGCGGACTTGCCATTTTCGTTGAGCGCTTCGGCAGCCAGCAGCAGCACGTCGGCGTAGCGCAGGATGCGGATGTTGCCGGGGCCATTGTCCTGCAAGCCCGGGTGGTCGGGTACCCATGCTTTTTGGTTGTAGCGGGCGTTGAGGATATCCGGGTTTTTTTCGACGATGGTAGAGCCATCGGGCAGCACCTCGCCTTCGTAGATGATCGTTGCCTGGCGGCGGGGGTCGCCCGGTTCGTAAGCAGCCACGAGGTTGTCACTTGGGCGGTTGAAGCCCCAGCCGAGGTTGGGAATACCCCGGACCCCCTGGATCATGTTGAAAGGTGTGGAGCCGGGGCCTGCCACTGCGGCCTGTGTGGCGACAGCACCAATTTCAAAAACACTTTCGACGCCGTTTTCACCTTGCGGAAGAAAGTTGTCGCCATATCTTTCCTGCAGGTTGTATTCCCCGCTGTGGATCACGTCGAGGGCGTATTTTTCGGCGTTGGCAAAGTCGTGTTTTACCATGTACAGCTTAGCCAGCATCCCCTGGGCTGCTCCCTGGGTGGCCCGTCCGAGGTCGGCGGCGGCATATTCCGACTTTTTGGGCAGCACCGCAATGGCGTCTGACAGATCCTGCTCAATGAGATCATAGACCTCATTCAGGGGGCGGCGCTCCTGCGTAAAGTACTCATCGGGCGACAATGGCCGCGTGAGGATTGGCACCGGCCCGAACCACTGCACTAAGCGCAGGTAGGTATAGGCCCGCAGGAACTTGCACTCCCCGATTAGCCGCTGTTTCAGCTTGTCGTCCATGTCAACGCGCGGGATGTTTCCGATGGCCAGATTGGCCCGTGAGATCGTCTGGTAGCTGCCATTCCAGGCCCCTGCAAAAGCCGAATTAGTCGCATCGAAGGTGAACTCATCCAGCTCCAGCAGATACAGGGCGTCGTTAGCCGTGCTGCCCTTGTCAGCGTCATCGCTGATGATGTCCGTGATACCGATCCAGGAGAAGGCACACATATCCCAGGAGCGGAAGTTTCCATACACGGCATTGGTAGCCTGAACTGCATGCTCTGCAGTTTCAAAAAAAGTATCAAAAGTCAATTGCCCCTTGGGTTTCCGCTCCAGGAACTCCTTTTCGCAGCCTGATAACAAAACAAAGGCTGCCAGGCATATCATGCATTTTTTATAAAACTCAAATTGTGGTTTCATTTTTTAAAAAATTTTGAAAATCAATAAATCTCTTCGCTGTCAGCTCTTACTCCCCCGAGTCACTTCGGGGCGAGTTCTCATCTTTTAAAAAGTCACCTCTACCCCGGCTTGCCAGGACTTAGCCACCGGATATCCGCCGAAGTCAAGTCCCACCTCAAAGGGGTTTCCGCTGTTGGGAAACTCCGGGGAGTAGCCGGTGTAGTGCTGGTTCGTCCAGATATTTGTTGCGCTGATGAAAACCCGGAAGCGGTTGATTTTTGAAAAAGAAAGAAAATCCTGTGGGAGGGTATAGCCCAACACGACGTTGCGCAGCCGGAAGAAGCTGCCGTCCTGAATGTAGTGGTCGCTCACCCGGTAGTTGTGGCCACCGTTGGTGATACGAGGCTCAGTTTGGCTTGGGTTGCCCTCTCTCCAGCGGTTGTACACGTGTTGTTCCCAGTTGTAAACGCTGTAGCGGAAAGTCTCCTTGGCATTGAACACCTTATTGCCTCGCTGCCCCAGGAAGTCAATGGCGAAATCCAACCCCTGCCACTCGAAACCAGCGGTGAAGCTATAAGTAAGTTTGGGGATGGGGCTGCCGAGGTAGGTGCGGTCATCGCCGTCAATCAGGCCATTGTCGTCGAGGTCGGCATAGCGCAAATCGCCCACTTTCTCGCCTCCCAGTTTAGGCAGGGTGTTTAGTTCCTCTTCACTTTGGAAAACGCCAGCCACCTTAAATCCGTAGAAGGCGCCGATAGGTAGCCCTACGACGGTGTGCGAAGCCGGCTCGCCCTGGATGAAAGCAGCAAAGACTTCACTCTTGCCTTCGGCCAGTTTTACCACGTTGTTGGTCACAGGAGAGATGGTAGCTCCCAGATTGTAAGTGAATTTCCCGCTGTTGCGCCAGTTGATTGTAAAATCCCAGCCTTTGTTGCGCACCCGGGCAGTGTTCACGATGGGGTCGCCTTGGGAGCCGACGTAGCCAGGGATGGGCACCGCTGCGATGATGTCGTAGGTGAAGCGATTGTACCAGTCTGCTTCGATTTCCAGTCGGTTTTTGAAAAAGCCCATTTCGATGCCGATGTCGGTTTGGCGGGAGGTCTCCCACTTCAGGTCGGGGTTGGCCAAGGAAACGAGCGTAGCACCCTGGTTCAGATCCTCCCCCGGGCCGAAGACGGCGTACAATCCGCTGGTGACGGCACCCGTGCTGGGATAAGCCGACGAGGAAGCCTGGTTGCCGAGGATGCCGTAACTCAGGCGCATTTTCAGGCGGTCAAAAATACCTATGCGCTTGACGAAAGCCTCCTGCCCGGCGTTCCAGCCCACGCTGAAGGAGGGGAAGTTGCCGATGCGGTTGTCCTCAGCGAAGCGGCTGGACTGGTCGGTGCGCCAGGAGAAAGTAAGCAGGTAGCGGTCGAGCAGGCTGTAGTTGATGCGAAACAGATAGGAAACCAGTGCCTCGTCCGTTGCGCCGCCGTAGTTCATCTGCGTGGTGTCATTACCAGCGGAGAGGAACAGTAGCTCGTTAGCCGTGCCGGGGAAGTTTTCCCGGCTGCCGCCCAACCATTCGCCGTAGCGCTCTTCGGCGGTGTAGCCTGCCAGAACGTTGATGCGGTGCTTGGACCAGTCCTTTTCGAAGCGAAGGGTTTGCTCCCAAATCCAATCCCGATTGAGGTTGATGCCAGCGCTGAGGCGGTCGTTGCGGTTGCGTTGTGAGGCGCTCACTTCAAATTTTGGTTCAAAATAGCGGCTCTGACCGTCTCCCCGGTCGAAGCCGAAATTGGAGCGGAAGGTGAAGTACTTCAAAAAGTGGATATCGCCGTAGATATTTCCGAATAAACGGTTGCCCTTCGTGTGGTTGTTGCTTTTGTAAAAAAGATCAGCAGCAGGATTGCCAATAGCCAGGCCAAAAAAAGTTGGATCGGAGAAATTACCCGTGCTGTCTTTGGGAGCAAACACCGGTGGCATGCGGTAAGCACTCGTCACCACGCCGGGGGCAATCTGGCTTTTAGTCGTGGCGTAAGCGACGTTGTTGCCGAGGGTCAGCCAGTCATTCAGCTTGTACTCCATGTTCAGGCGCAGCGTGGTGCGTTGGAAGCTGGAGTTTTGGATGATGCCATCCTGGATGAAGTGGTTTGCGCTGAAATTATAGGAAATGCGGTCGGAGCCGCCATTGGCTGAAAACTGGAGGTTGCCGATGGGGGCGCTGCGGAAAATCTCGTCCTGCCAATCTGTCCCCTCACCGAGTACTGCAGGATTGGGGTAGTACTGCAGGCCTCTGAATTCATTGTAAATCTCTGCGAATTGAGCGGCGTTGAGCAGGTCTATTTTTTTGGTGACCGCCTGCATGCCGTAGTAGCTGGAGAGTGTGATGGCGGCATTTTCTCTTTTCTTTCCACTTTTCGTGGTGATGATGATGACGCCATTGGCACCCCGGCTGCCGTAGATGGCAGCAGCGGAAGCATCCTTCAGCACCTCGATGCTCTGTACGTCCTGCGGGTTGACGAAAGAGGCATCGTAGGTAATCATCCCGTCAATGACGTAGAGCGGATTGGCATTGTTGAGCGTGCCCGTTCCCCGGATGCGGATGACTGCTCCTGCGCCCGGGGTGCCCGAATTGGGGGCAACGTACACGCCTGCCACTTTGCCCTGCAACGCCTGCTCGACGTTGGCCGTTGGGATGCGTTCAATGTCTTTTTGTTTGACAGAGCCAACGGCGCCGGTCAAATCGCTTTTTTTCTGCACGCCGTAGCCCACGACGACCACCTGCTGCAGCAAAGTGCTTTCCTCGCTCATTTTCAGGTCAATGCGGGATTGGCCGTTTACCGGAATCTCCCGGGGTGCATAGCCAGTGTAGGAAAACTGGAGTACGGCATCCGGCCCGGCGACTTCGAGCGAGTAGCTCCCGTCAAAGTCCGTGATGGTTCCGTTGGCTGTTCCTTTTTCCAGAATATTGACGCCGATGAGTGGCAGGCCGTCTGCCTCCCCACTGACGACGCCTTCCACCCGGTGCTGGGCAAGAGCCAGAGCAACTGGCAGGAGCACCATTAAAAATGTGGCGAATAGCCTGTTTTGAAGGTAAGTTTGTTCCATGACCTATTTTTTTATAAAAAAAAAGCCTGCGTTGAGTTTTAGAGGTTTGTTTGCGATTGGGTCACTTGGTCAAAAACAGCCCATTTTCATCCTGCTTTCACTTTTTTTCAAATCCGTAGCACTGCTACGCCCCTTCAAACAGCATCTCGGCTCAAGCGCCAAAGGGCAAACAAACTCTTAGATGGATACTGCGCGTGCTATAAAAAAGGCAGGCAACACAAGGCTGCCTGTCTTTTTCAGCTATGGATTATTGCTTTACAAACTTTGCATTGCCCACCAGGGTGCCGTTGCGGGTGAAGCCCGCCAGCGTGTAGATGCCTGCCGGGAGGTTGCTCACGTCGAGGTTGGCTACGGAGTCGTTGCCGACCCAGACGCTGGCGACCCGGCGACCCAGCAGGTTGTAGATTTCCAGTTTGGAAATGGTGCCGAGGTGGTCCACCCGAAGCAGGTTGTTGACCGGATTGGGTGCGAGGGCCAGCGGTGTCAGGTCCAGCGGCTCGAAGACGCTGGTAGGGGAGGTGCAATCGCTGCCTTCCAGGCGGATGTCGTCGAAGTAGTAGATGACGTCGTTGGCAGGGACGTTTTCAATATCCCAGATCAGGGTGACCCTGCGGTAATTGCCGTCGTCGGGCAGTGGCGTAGGCGAAGTAGAGAAGTCCCAGGTAAGTTCTTCCCACTCGTTCATTTTGGTATTGGCCACTGTGTTGTCTCCCGAAGAACCGGGAGCGCCCGGCGTGGCGGGGTTTTCCAGTTTCATGGTAACGGAGGCGATTTGCGGGGACCAGATTTTCATTTTCACCCGCTTGGTTGTGCTCAGGTCAATGTAGGAGAACAAATCAGTGTACATTCCCTGCCAGGGCTGTTCGCCCGAAGCTTTTTCAACGGCCTTGCCGACTTTGTCGCTTTGGTTGATGCCGCTCTTGTCGGGGTTGTCCACCAGTTCAAAAGCACCAGAGTTATCGGCGGGGAAGAACTTCCAGACTTCGGAAGTAAATGCCGGGTTGTCGAAGTCCATGATGCAGCCGTTGTAGGGTGCGTGTTCAAATGCGATGTTGTCAATGAAATAATTTTCGACGCTGCCGGAGTGGTCGTTGCCGCCATTGAAGAAGAAACAAACCCGCTTGTGGTCCATTCCTGCCTGGCTGGAGAAGTCCACGCTCAGCTTCTGCCAGTCGTCAGGTGTGGTGTAATCCGTCCAGATTTCCTGGGCTGGGCTGGAGCCGCCTTCGAGCTTGAACAGAATCGGGGCAGTTTGTTCGGCGTGAACCATCAGGCTCAACTGGTTGTAAACGCTGAGGTCAATGCTGGCCGGAAAGTCGTAGCAGAGAGCTGCCCAGGGTTCGTTGGGTTGGTCTGCGTACTTGCCGACCTGCGTCGAGCTATTGACCACTGTGAGGTCGGGGTTGGGAACCACGTTGAGCAGGGAAGCACCTGCCCCCGGCTGGTAGTTGCGCTGGCATTCAAAGTCGTCAATGATGTTGGCGATAGGGACGATGCCTTCGCAGGGGTCAACTGTGGAGGCACCCTGCGTGAGGTTGTCGAAGTAATAGACGACACCTGCTTCCGCTACGCCGGGATTGAAGAGAAGATTCATACCCACCCAGTCACTGATGTTTTGGTAGTCGGAAAAATCGAAACTCACCGCCTCCCAGTTGCTCTGATTCTTCAAGTCGCGGTTTACTTCCTTGTTCCCTTGTGTGGCACTTTCGAGCTGCATGGTGACGGATGTTGCACCTACTGGTGCCCACACGTGGAGGTTGAACTGTGGTTTTTCTGAAATGTCAATGACGCCCGGAGCCACGGCGCTGAGCGTAGAGAAGGCAGCTGTCCCCTTGGTGTATTTGCCCACTTTCGAGGAGTTGTTCACGTCGTCCGGTGAGTTGTTGTCCACGATGGCGAAAGTTCCGTGCAGTACGGTTTGTTGGTCGAGCGGTTCCCAGGGCAGGAATGCGCCGTTTTCAAAATCTTCCAGGACGGTTTCGGTCTGCTCTGCCCAGCGGAGGTCGTCTATGAAATACTCATCGCCGGGGTCGGGCAGGTTGCCTCCGTTGAAAAAGATGACCAGTTTTTTATGGTTGGAAGCTGCCTGGCTACTAAAGTCAATGGTGTATTCTGCCCATTGGTTCAGGTCGGTGATGTTCACCCAGACTTCTTTGGCCGGGGAGATGCCGCCTTCCAGTTTGAACAGCACAGGAGCTGCTTTGTTAGCCCTCATTTTAACTTTGAGCTGGTTGTAGGTACTCAGGTCAATTGGATTCTGGTAGTCAATCAGCAAATTTTCCCATTCGTTGCCGTAGTCTTCGTACCTGCCTACCTTGGCGGAGTTGTTTATTGGATTGGGGCCGGGGTTGTCAACCACCTGGAGGATGTCCCAGCCGTTGGTGTAGGTGGCATTGCGGTTGCACTCAAAGTCGTCAATGATAAGCGGATCGAGGGTTGCGTTAGCACAAGCCCCCTGGGGGAAAGCACAAACATTGTCAAAGTAGTACGTGTCGGCGCTAGTTTCGACGCCCGGGTCGAAGAAGAGGATCATCTTCGTGAGGTGCGTATAAGCAGCGGCAGCCGACAGGTTGAAAGTGTAAGTCTGCCAGACGTTGACCAGGCCGATGTTCTTGGTCACTTCAACGGCAGGGCCTCCGGCACCTTCCATCTTGAGCAGTACCTGGGTGGGAGCCGTGGCGTAGATATCCACTGCTATCTGGTTCAGCACGCTTAGGTCGAAAGGCGTGGCACTTTCTGCCAGCAGGAGGCTGTAGGCATGTGTGCCTGATTTCACATATTGGCCGCATTGAGTAGAGCTGTTGACGCTGTTGGGGTCTGGGTTTGGCACCGGTGCTGTAAGCTCGCCGTCCAGTCCCTGCCAACCCATTTCGTTGCCCGATTCAAAAGTTTCGTAGCAAGCTTTCGGCTCGTAGCCGATGATGTCGTCCCAGTAGAACGTCTCTTCCACGCCGGGCAGGAAGCTGTTGAAGCTGATCAGGCATTTGGTCAGGCCGGTAGGATTGGCGGCGCCTGCCGTCATGTCCACCGAGTACACTACCCACTTGTTGGCTTCCGTGATTTGGACGTATTTCTCCACTGGAGCGCCGCTGCCTTCAAATTTCAGCAGCGCCTGGGTTGGTGCGATGGGCGACCAGATTTTCACTTTGAGCAGACCGTACGTGGCCATGTCTGCCGGTGTAGGCAGGTCGGCAATGGCAAAGTTGAAATCTGAGTTGGCATTGGTTGTGTACGAGCCGACAGAAGCACTGGTGTTGGCACCCGTGGGGTCGGGATTGGGGACGACGCCGTTGTAAGTTCCGTTGATACCGTTCCAGGCGAGCTTGGAGCTGCCGCCTTCAAAGTCTTCGTAGATCACCTGTGCCTGAATCCAGGACAGGCTAAAAAGTAAAGCGAGGAGGATTAGTGAAGCATTTTTCATAGAAATTCAGTTTTAGCAGTTATAAAAAGTCGTTGTCTTGCGATCGAAATATTTCGGCATAGGGTACCTTCATAGGGGTTGACCTGGCGGTAATTTCAAAACAGAGGCTGGGTGATAGCGGTTTGCAGCAGACTGATTGACAGGAAAGTAGCCTCCACCGCGTTGCAAGGCTTGCTGTGAAAATGAATTTTTTGCCCTTGTAAAAACCTTTACTTTTTAATTTTTCACCCATTTTATTGTCAAAGTGCCCGTCTCACTTTTGAGGCGCAGCAGATAAAGTCCGGCAGGCAGGTCGCTCGTGTCTACTTTGAGGCGCAGTGGCCCTGCGGGGCTTTTTTTGTTTTTAAAAACCTCCTTCACGCAGCGGCCCTGCAGGTCCAGCAAGTTGAGCGTGAGCGTTTCGTCTTTCAAAAGGAACGATTCCAGGTGGAGTGTTTCGGCAGTAGGATTAGGGAAAACAAGCCACTGCACCCCTTCAGGGGTCGCCTTTGCAGCCGACAGGTCTTCGGTGAAGCCGATAGCGTCCAGTGCAGGCTGGATTTCGGGGTTAGCCATGAACAGATTCCAGAGCAGCCCTGTCCGGTAGTTTTCGATCATGCAGATAATTGGCCCCTGGTCAATGGCGAGGTAGTTGTCGGCGAACCAGTCTTGCTTCAGATTGAAGGCGTCGTAAAAGCCCATTGGCCCCCAGAGCTGGTCACCGTGTTCCCGGTAAAAATGTTTGAGTGCGGCCATGCTTTCCGTCGGGGTATAAGGCATGGACGACAGAGCAGCCGTTGGTGTAATAGTGCCGTTGTCGGTTGTGCTGCCTGGGGCATGAGCCAGGTAGCCCCAAGGGTCGTCGCTGGCGCTCAGGCCCCAGCAGGTGTCGGAGTAGCCGGCGTGATTCAGCGGATTAGCAGCGCAGTAAGCCCGGTTGATTAGGGTGTGGTTTCTGTTTTGGATGAAATAATTGGCAAAGGCATCTTTTTTATTTCTTGGGTCGAAGCCCAGGAAGGAGTAATGCGCAAAGAACAGCGGCCCTCCTAAGGGTGGCCCCACGAATAATTTGTAGCCGTACCAGGTTAGCCCGCTGGCGTAGTTCTGTGCCGTCCAGCCCGTGTTCCAGAGGCTGGCAGGCACGCCGTGCGTGGGCGAAGCGATGGCCAGCAGGTATGCTATAAGTGCTTCGTTGTACCCCCGGATGGGGAAGTTCATCTGCCAGCCGTAGTTGGGCGACCAATGCCAGTAAAGTACGCCTGTGTTGTTTTTGCGATAAAAATCCCATTCGACTTTTTCCCACAAACCGGTGACGGCTTGCCGCAGGGCCTCTTCGTAGGGGTCATTTTTATCAAAATAAGAGCGAGCGCAGAGTAGCCCCTGCATGAGCAGGGCAGTCTCCACCAGGTCGCCGCCGTTGTCGTACTGGCTGAAGGGAGCGACCTTGCCGGTTGAACCGTTCAGCCAATGGGGGAAGGCACCGTGAAACTTGTCGGCATACTGGAGAAAGCTCACGACCTGAAGCAGCCTGTTCAGTCCTTCTTCCCGGCTGATCCAGCCCCGCTCAATACCAACCAGAATGGCCATCACGCCGAAACCCGAGCCACCGATAGTCACGATGTCTCCGCTGGTGCTCCGCTCCCGAGACAGCCCGCTCAGAGGATGGGCGAAGTCCCAGAAATAGCGGAAGGTGTAGTGTTGCACCATGTCGAGGAGTTGTTCGTCCGTCATTTCGGCAATAACAACCTGGACAGTGTCGGATGCGGCGACTTCGGCGTTGACGCCGTTGAGTGCTGAGACGTAATAGTAAAAGGTGGAGGACGAAGCACTGCCAGGGAAGCCGGTGAAGTCAAGGCAAGAGGTTGAGTGGAGTGTTTTGAGCAGGGTGAAATTCTGCCCGTCTGAGGAGCGCCAGATTTTGTACGAGTCGGGATTGAGGTTTTGTGGCTTTTCCCAGCTCAACTCCGCGTGACTGTCATATCCCACTGCCAGAAGAGGGAAATCCCCCTGCCCTGACAAGGGTGCTGCCAGGAAAAGCAGCGCGAAACGAAGCAACCGGATCGGGTAGAATTTTTTCATAGTAAAAAGACACTGCGTAAAATTACTGGAGGGGAAAGCCAGTCCATTTTGCCCCCGTGAAAGTACCAGTAAGAAAACAGGTGCGAAAATTAACAACCTCACTTTTACTACACCATGATAAAAATCACGCTGGCGAAGTGGAGGAATTAAAGAAAGTTTAGCAGGTTTGACACTCAAACTTTAGCCGATGAATTTCACCAAGACAAGCTTGATTTTTTTTGTATTGCTGGCTGCCTGTTCTTCTCCCCGGGTTTCTTCACAAGGCGAAAGACCCGGCCGTAAGCTATCTGATGAGGCATTGATCCAACTAGTTCAGGAGCGAACTTTTCAATATTTCTGGGAGGGGGCTGAACCGGTATCAGGCATGGCACCGGAGCGTATTCACCTCGATGGTGTGTACCCCCAGGCAGACCAAAGCGTGGTAACTTCGGGCGGCTCGGGGTTTGGCGTGATGGCCATTCTGGTTGGTATTGAGCGGGGCTTCATCACCAGGCAGCAGGGCCTAGAGCGTTTGACCCAAATCGTAAGCTGGCTGGAAAAGGCCGACCGCTTTCACGGCATGTACCCCCACTGGTTGTATGGAGAAACGGGAAAAGTGAAGCCCTTCAGCCCAAAGGATGATGGGGGGGATATTGTCGAGAGCGCTTTTCTGTTCCAGGGGCTGCTGTGCGTGCGGCAGTATTTTGCGGGAGGAAATAAAGCGGAAGCAGCGCTGGCAGCCCGGGCAGATGCACTCTGGCGGGCGGCAGACTGGAACTTTTATCGCGGAGCCAACGAGGAGAACGTGCTGTTCTGGCACTGGTCGCCCCACTACGGCTGGGAAATGAATTTCCGCATCACCGGCTGGGATGAGTGCCTCATTGCCTACGTGTTGGCAGCTTCTTCGCCGACTCATCCGGTTCCGGCCTCCGTTTACCACGAGGGCTGGGCAAAAAACGGTGCCATCACGGGCGGCCCGGTGAAGTACGGCCTGCACCTGGCGTTTAAGCACAACGGCTCCCCTGAATATGGCGGCCCCCTGTTTTGGTCGCACTACTCCTTCCTGGGACTGGATCCCCGTCACCTGAAAGATCGCTACGCCGATTACTGGGAACACAACCGCAATCACGTTTTGATCAATTACAACTACTGCGTGCAAAACCCAAGGCACTGGTATGGCTATGGCCCTGACTGCTGGGGACTTACGGCCAGTTATTCCACTCATTTTTATGCGGCACACCGGCCTGAGGAGGACTTCGGCGTCATTTCACCGACAGCGGCGCTGGCCTCCCTGCCCTATACCCCGGAGGAAAGCATGCGAGCCATGCGGCATTTTTACGAAAAGTTCGGCGAGCGGCTATTTGGAAAATACGGGTTTTACGATGCCTTCAGCGAGCAAGTGGACTGGTTTCCGAGGCGCTACCTGGCCATAGACCAGGGGCCTGTCGTGGTGATGCTGGAAAATTACCGTTCGGGCTTGTTGTGGGGCTTGTTTATGTCATGCCCCGAGGTGCAGGCAGGGTTGGACAAACTCGGCTTTACCTACGGCAAATGAGAAGCTGGAGAATTTGCATTTTTCTTTGTACACATAGAAAACATTTCTAACTTCGCCATGAATCCTGTTCTAAGACAGATTGAAAAGTGTGCAGAAGCACTCCGGCTTGCGTTCCCGATGCAAAAATGGAAGGCCAGGCAGCATCTTTGGAGAGGCAGCCGTTAGGAGGAGTACACGGTTTCCCACAAATCAAGTTTTTATTCTGAAAAACCAAAGCATATTGTTGTCCATATTTTCCATGCAGGCGGCTTAGCCTGCCCTTTACTCCCTCCCCAGAACCAAAATCGTTCGAATATCCAGAATAATTAAGCTTTTAGGTATCACATTCTTTGTCTGAAAAGGAATTACTACTCGGAAGATGTATGAGGAGTAGGCGGTAATGAACAATATTTTCCTAACTTTTTATTACTAACAAAACTTTCGCATTATGAAAAAAATCTTCTTGATTTTTTCCCTGGCGATTTCGATGGTCAGCCTCACCCTGGCCCAGCGAACTATCACAGGAAAAGTAACTGACCAAAACGGCGAAGCATTGATAGGCGCTACCGTGCTTGTTAAGGGGACAACCGTTGGTACAGTTGCTGACGTTGATGGTACTTATTCCATCAGGATACCAGAAGGGGTAACTGCCCTTGTGTTCAGCTACACAGGTTTCAAGTCTGTGGAAGAGGCCATCGGCGCCTCCAACATTATTGATATAGTGATGGAAGCAGACCGGGCCACACTTTCTGAAATCGTGGTAGTAGGGTATGGTACACAACAAAAGCGAGACGTGACCGGCTCAATTTCACAGGTAAAAGGTG